>Ga0099822_1006420_pt1 | contig 15307 bp, 18 predicted proteins | sample CowpeawhiteBW_FD_76839 | JGI IMG/M metagenome (GOLD analysis project Ga0099822, IMG submission 76839) | Root nodule microbial communities of legume samples collected from California USA - Cow pea white BW | ecosystem: Host-associated > Plants > Roots > Nodule | place: USA: California | collected...
CAACGCGCGACCGCTTCGTCAGCCGAGGGTTCAGTACCCGGAATGATCCGGATCAAGCGGGGGAGGGCCTGCGATCCCGCGGACCCTCTTGCGGCCTCTGCGCTGCGCGCAAGTCACGCATGACGGCGATCCCGTTCGGCTTGCGGTGAGCTGCGAACAGGGGCAGGCTGCACGAGTCCATTCCGAGCCGAGGTGAAATCGATGTCGCGTGTGTCCGCCAAGACCAGGAACGAGCTGCCACCCGAACTCCGGCCGCTGTGGGACAAGATGACGACCTATGGCGCGTTCGAGCACCAGGCGGGCGTGATGGCGCAGCGGCCGCCGATCTTCAAGCACATGTGGTCGCTGCTGGTCGATCTGGCCGACGAGGCCGTGGTGTCGAAGCGGCATCTCGAGCTCGCCCTGGTGACGGTGTCGCTCCTGAACAAGTGCGACTATTGCGTCTCGCATCATGCGCCGAAGCTCGCGGTCCAGGGCGTGTCGGAGGCGGGCGCCGAGCGCCTGCTCGACTACAGGGATCATCCCGAGCTCGACGACGTCGACAAGCTCGTGGTCGAATACGCGATCGCGGTCACCAACGCCTGGAACAGGACGCGCGACGCGATCTTCGATCGGCTTGGTGCGCATTTCTCCGAAGCGCAAATCGTCGAGCTGACCTGGCGGATCGCCCTATGCGGCGCCTTCAACCGCTTCAACGATGTCCTGCAGCTTGAGGTCGGCGTGCCCGGCCGCGAGGCGGCGGAATGATGTCTTAGTCAAGCGGCCGGGCTGGCGGGATCGCCGAGGGCTGCGAGCACGAAGTCGGCGCGGGCCGATGGCGAGGTCTTCGGCAGGATGATCGGCTCGTAGTCGAGCTTCGGCAGTGTCTCGATCAGCCGATGATATTCGGCGACGGCGGCTTCGATGTCATGTCGGCGCTCCGCATCGGTAACGTAGATCTCGGGCCACGGCGGCGTCATGAAGACGCGCCGGTGATAGCGATGGACGGAGCAGAGCGATTGCAGATGCGGTTCGCCGGTCGCATCCTCTAGCGCCGATGCCGCGTCCACCAAGCCGCGATCGAAGAACACCCAGCCGGAGTGGGCTTCGGCCATCTCCCTGTCCCTCAGCGCAAGCGCGACGGCACGGCGGAGAAAGGCAACCAGATCGGCCCAGGGCAGGGCGTTGCCGCCCGATGCCAGCTCTTCGGCGATGATACGACGACCCGGCTCTTCGACAACGGGATAACCGCGCGCATGCAGTTCGGCCAGCAAGGTCGATTTCCCGCCGCCGGAGCAGCCCGAGATCAAGACGAAGCGATTTTCCAAGAGAGGCCTAGACCTGAAACGGATTGACGATCCGAAGGTTGTTATCCAGGACTTGATTATGCTGCATGTCCTCGGACCACAATCTCTCGCAGCCGGCCTGAAGCGCTGAAGCTGCGATCATGGCGTCGAAAATCGACACTCCGTAGCGCTCGGCCAGATCAAGTCCAGCGTCATGGATCTCCTGCGTGAGGGGATAAATGGTCAGCAGATTGCGCAAGATCGTCAGAAATGCGCGCGTCTCCGTCCATGACATCCGCATCTTGCGCCGCGCGACATTGGCGACTTCGTTCAGCACCTGAACGCTAATCACCCCGCCCCGGGCAACGACGGCTTCTGCCCGATCGGCCTTCAAGGGATCGTCCGACGCGAGGTAGACAAGCACGTTGGTGTCGAAGAAGTCACCGGGCATTTGCCTCGTCCCGGTCGAATTTGAAATCCGCCGGCAGGCGCCCGCGGAAGGTGCGCAGTCGCGCCAGTAACTCCTAACGCCCCGGTTTGCGCGCGACGCCGAAGTTCCGCTCGTCGGCGACATGGATTTCGATCTCGTCGCCTTCCTTGAGTCCGAGCGCCGCGACCACGACCGCGGGAAGCCGGATCGCGAGGCTGTTACCCCATTTGGCGACTTGCATGTTTGGTGCTCCGTATAAGGATATACACGAGTCGAAATGTATATCCGGGAGCGGGCGGATGCAAGTGGGCTTTGCGCCGCACGTATTGCGCGCTTCCAAGTAGCTCGTCGTAGAATCGACTTGTTTGCTTCGTCGCCTGTCGGCTCCGCTCCACTCCATTCGTCTTCCACCCAGACCGAGGTGCACTGGGAGATCAGGAATGAGCAATTCTCACTATCGTTGGGTGATCGTCGCGGCTGGGGGCCTGTTGGGCTGTGTCGCGATCGGCGGCATGTTTTCGCTGCCGGTGTTTTTGCAGCCGATGGCGCGGGAGACGGGCTGGTCGGTGACCGGCATTTCCAGCGCGATGACGATCGGCTTCCTCGCGATGGCCTTCACCAGCATGATGTGGGGTACGCTGTCGGACCGGTTCGGTCCGCTTCCGGTGGTGCTGACCGGCTCGGTCGTGCTGGCGGCGAGCCTTGCACTGGCAAGCCGGGCGCCGTCATTGCTGGCTTTTCAGGTCCTGTTCGGCGTGCTGGTCGGCGCGGCCGCCGCCGCCATCTTCGCGCCGATGATGGCCTGCGTCACCGGCTGGTTCGACACCCATCGCGCCCTTGCCGTCTCGCTGGTGTCGGCGGGCATGGGCATGGCGCCGATGACCATGTCGCCGTTCGCCGCCTGGCTCGTCTCCCATCACGACTGGCGCAGTTCAATGCTCATCGTGGCTGGCGTGGTCTCCGCGATCATGATCCCGGTCTCGCTCCTGGTGCGAAGGCCGCCCGCGCTGCAGAACCCGCAGGCGGCCGCGGCGGCCGACAACGGCGAACCGGCGATGTCGATGGCGCAGGCGCTGCGCTCGCCGCAATTCATGATCCTGATCGCGACTAATTTCTTCTGCTGCGCCACCCATTCGGGGCCGATCATCCACACCGTCAGCTATGCGATCACCTGCGGCATTCCGATGATCGCGGCCGTCACGATCTACAGCGTGGAAGGACTGGCCGGCATCGGCGGCCGCATCGTGTTCGGCCTGCTCGGCGACCGCTTCGGCGCCAAGCGCGTCCTAGTGCTCGGCCTGCTGGCGCAGGCATTCGGCGCGCTCGGCTACGTCTTCGTGCGCGAGCTTGCCGCGTTCTACACCGTGGCAGCGGTGTTCGGCTTCATCTATGCCGGCACCATGCCGCTCTATGCTGTGCTGATCCGCGAGAACTTTCCGCTCAAGATGATGGGCACCGTGATCGGCGGCACCGCGATGGCCGGCAGCCTCGGCATGGCGACCGGCCCGCTGGCCGGCGGCCTGATCTACGACACGTTCGCGAGCTACACGTGGCTCTATGTCGGGTCCTGGGCGGTCGGTCTCGGCGCCTTCCTGATCATCATGACGTTCAGGCCGTTCCCGGCGGTGCGGAGCGCGGCGCCGGTGCCCGCCTTAGACGCGGGGGCATGCGTGGCGTGATCCGCCGAGGATGGATCACGCCACATCACGCGCGGCGTCGCTTGGGCCGCGCAACCGCGCGCACGGTGCCCTTGGTGTGTCCGCCGCCGCAGAAGAAGCGGTCGCCGCCGTCGGACTCCAATCCTGACACGTTCGTCCCCTTCGGCATCTCGAGCCGTTCCAGAACCTCACCGGTTTGCGGATCGATGTGGCGCACCTCGCTCGCGTCGTCTTCCCAGGTGCCGTGCCAGAGCTCGCCGTCGACCCAAGTGACGCCGGTGACGAAGCGGTTGGATTCGATCGTGCGAAGGATCACGCCGGTGTCCGGATCGATCTGGAGAATCTTGCGGTCGCGATATTGTCCGACCCAGAGCGAGCCTTCGGCCCACGCAAGGCCGGAGTCGCGGCCGCCGCCGGGCGATGGGATCGTCGACACCACGCGGCCGTTCTTGGGATCGATCTTGTGGATACGGTCCTCGGTGATCTGGTAGAGGTGCTTGCCGTCGAAGGCGGTGCCGGCATGAGCTGCGATGTCGATCGTGCGGGTGGTCTTGCCGCTGTCGGGATCGAAGGCGATCATCCGGTCGCCCGCAGCGAACCAGACCTGCGCGCCATCGAAGCTGACGCCGCCCACGCTGTCGACGCCTTCGAAGGCGTATTCCTTGATGATCCGGGCCGGCGCCGTCTTCATGCTTCGCTCCTGTTGCTTGATCGCGGCCTGATGCTAGCCGTTCGGCAGCGGGGCAGGGAGTAACAAGGTCGTCGTGAATCCCGGCACCGGCGGCGTTATCCAGCGCCGCGCGCGGGCGCGGCCGACCGACCGCACCTTGCCCGCCGCGGCGAGCGCGTCGAGCGCGCGCTGCACGGTACGCTGGCTGGCGCCGAGCGCCAGCGACAGCGCCGAACTCGACCACGCCTCGCCATCGGCGAGGAACGCGAGCACCGCGGCGTGCTCCTCCTCGACCGGACGTGCCAGCACCGCAACGTCGCGCCGGCGGTGTGGCTCCAGCACAAAGCCATCAGGCGTCGCGCGCAGGTCGGCGAGCGGACGCAGCGCGCGGCGCAGCCGGCCGATCTCGACCCGCAGCCGCGCGCGGTGCGATTCATCGGCGTGCTTGCCGCGAAATGCCCGTGCGATCAGCGCGCCGCGCGCCGCGTCGGCCGGCCACGCCTCGGCCAGCGCGCGGGCGAGCGCGAACAGCACCGGCCGCCGCGTCAGCGAGATCGTTGTGCTGTTGTCGCGCACGACGTAGCGGCACGCGTCGACGACAAGCGCCTTCGACGCCAGCAGGGCCTCGACCTCGTCGAGCCGCAGTGGTCGTTCGCTGCCGCGCGCGATCAGACGGGTCGCGGGCGTGACGAGCAGACGCGCCGTGCTCTCGACCTCGGCCGCCAGCTCCGCAATGCCGGCGCGGCGCGCGGCATCCTTGGCCCGCGCCAGCGCGTCGCGTGCCGGTTTCGTCCGCAGCCGCCGCATTGCGATCCCGGCGATGACGAGCTCATGGCCGACCCGTAGTGCCGGCGGGAAGGGTGCGGGGTCGAGGTCGTCAAGCATGCGCTCGGCCGCATCGAGGCTCCCGATCAGTAGCAGGCGGCGGATTTCGAGATAGCCGGCATGGGCGGCGTTGAGCGCATCGCCATGCGCCGCGAGGGTCGCACGCGCTGCGGCAAGGGCTCTTTTCGGAAACGAGAGGTCGCGCGACACCAGCGCGATCTCGGCCTCGGCCACCACGCAGCGCGCACGCGCAATGGCCTCCCGTGGACCGAACGCGCGCCCGGCGCGCCGTAGCAGCTCCTTGGCGCGGGCGAAGTCGCCGAGCCGGGCCATCGCGATGCCGCGCAACGCCAGCGCCGGCGCGTCGTCGCGCAGCGCCACCCGCTTCAGTGCGCCGAGGGGATCACCCGCCGCGAGCGCGCGCGCCGCAGCAATGATCAGCGAGTCCATTCGAATCCCGACACACTTGTCACTCTCTTCATCTGAGTCCCGGGCCTAATCTAGCACAGGACGACGGAACACCACGGCCAAGGAGAGCATGCGATGACCAGTCACCAAATCGGAACGCGCGAGCAATGGCTTGCGGCCCGGCTGGACCTGCAGCAGGCGGAAAAGGAGCTGAGACGGCGCAGTGACGCGGTGGCCCGGCAGCGGCAGGCTTTGCCATGGGTCCGGATCGACAAGGACTACCGGTTCGAGACCGAGGACGGCAGCGCATCGCTGGCGGACCTGTTCCGGGGCCGGTCACAACTTCTCATCTACCATTTCATGTTCGGCCCCGACCATGCCGCCGGCTGCCCGTCCTGCTCGATGATCGCCGACGGGTTCAATGGATTTGCGGTCCATCTCGCCCATCACGACGTGATACTGTCGGCGGTCTCGCGGGCGCCGCTTGCCAAGCTGCAGGCCTACAAGCGGCGGATGGGCTGGACGTTTCCATGGGCGTCGTCCTCGCAGAGCGACTTCAACGCCGACTTCAATGTCTGGTTCAGCGAAGATCAGCAGAGCACGGGCATCGACTACAACTACCGCCGCGAACCGCCATTCGTGCAGCGCGAGGAGCCGCAGGGTGGCGGCGAGGCCCCGCGGTCGCAGTCGCATTCCGCGATGTGCGGGACTGACCGTGCAACCTTCCTGCGCGAGCGGCCGGGCATCAGCGCGTTCGTTCGCGAGGACGGCGCGATCTATCACACCTATTCAGCCTACGCACGCGGTCTCGACGCCGTCTGGGGCATGTATCCCTGGCTCGACCGCGCGCCGAAGGGCCGCAACGAGACCGGCGGCGCGTGGTGGCGCCGTCATGACGAGTACGACGCGGCCTGATCGGGAGGCGGCTAATGAGCGATCAGACCACATCAATTGTCAGCGCGCGGCCGCGCAGACACGGCGATGCCGTGGCGCGCTGGCTGTCGCTGGCAGCGGCGCCGACCTTCGCGATCATGGCGTTGCTCGCGGCGGCCGCGCCGTCCGACATGCTCTGCGCCACCGTACGGGGAGAGTTCTCGCTTCAGGGCATGGTCCCGATGTATGCACTGATGAGCGCGTTTCACTTGGCGCCCTGGCTGCGGCTGCTGCGATGACCGGGTCAATCGTCCGGCAGGGCGAACACCGCGCAGGGCTGCACGATGCCGCGCAACTCATGCGTGCCGAGCGTCACCAGCGGCATCTCGGTCTCGGCGGCCAGCGCGCCCGAGACCAGCACGGTTTTGTGCAGCGGCTTGCAGAGGCCTTCGAGCCGGCTGACCAGATTGACCGCGGAGCCGATCGCGGTGAAGTCGAGACGATCGGCGGCGCCGATATTGCCCCACAAAATGTCGCCGAGATGCAGCGCCGCACCGAACGACAGCGGCGGCAGACCTTGCTTGCGGCGCTCGGCGTCGAGATGCGCCATGCCGAGGCGCGCGGCCGAGACCGCTCGCAACGCCGCCTCGCATGCGCTGCGCGGGGTCGTCGTGACCGGGAAAATCGCGAGCAGGCCATCGCCGATAAACTTGAGCACCTCGCCGCCGAACGCGTGGATGGCGCCGGCGATACGGTCGAACCAGGCATCGAGCGCGGCGATCACTTCGGCAGGCGGGTGGCTTTCGGAGAGCGCGGTGAACCCGCGCAGATCGGCAAACAGCAAAGCTGCCCTGATCGTCTCGCCGGTGTTACGCCGCAACGGCGCGGCGAGCACGCGCGCCGCGCTGCGCCGGCCGAGATAGGCCTCCAGTGCCGCGGTCAACGTGGCGCGCGCCGCAATCGCGGCGAGCGGTGCTGCGGTGAAGCGCGCCGCTTCGCGCAATCGATCGGTTTCATCGGACGCGAACGGGCGGATCCCGATCCAGCCGAGCACCGGGCCGTCAGCGCGTGGGCCGATGGTGTCTTCATGCAGCGGGCCGGGCGCGAGCGTGGAGAGCCAGCGGCGACCGGCATCGCCGGAAGCAGCCGTGTCGAACATCGCAAAGGGCTGCTGCTGCGCGAAGCCGAGCGCCTCGATCACTTCGCTGTTGTCCGCGCGCCACAGCCAGGTGCGCCGCGCGATCAGGGGATGCGGAACCTCAAGCGTCAGCGCGCCGCCGGCGAGCGGCAGGCCGTCCGCAACCAGATGCGCACCGAGTTCCGCCAGCAGCCGGTTGGCGCCCGCGCTCTCGGCCGCAGCGTCGATCAGCCAGCTCAGCGTCGCAGATAATTGCATCGCCCATCATGGGCGCGACACGCTATGCTGGTCACGCGTTATCCCTCAAGCCCGGCCGCCATTGGAGGATGGATCGATGAGTGAAGCCTTCGTCGTTCAGCGGGAGATCCAGATCGCTGCCCCACCTGCAACCGTCTTCGCCTTCCTGACCGATCCGCAGAAGATCGTGAGCTGGATGGGACTGGAGGCATCGACCGAGCCGCTTCCTGGCGGGCTCTACTTCCTCAAGGGCTTCGGTAGCGATCATGCGCGTGCCGCACGCGGCGCGTTCCGCGAGGTCGTGCCCGTGCATCGTCTCGCCTACAGCTTCGGCTGGGAAGGTGGCGAAGAGGTGCCGCCGGGATCAAGCCTGGTCGAGATCGACCTGATCGACAAGGACAGCGGCACGCTGTTGCGCATGGTTCATAGCGGCCTGCCCAATGCAGCGCAGTGCGCCAGCCATGACAGAGGATGGGCGCATTATCTCGGCAGGCTGGCGCTGGTGGCCGCGGGCCAGGATCCCGGTCCGGATCACGGTCCGCACCACAGCGCGTGATCTCGCACGCGCAAGGACGGGCGTCTTCATAAAGGGAGTCCTCGTTGCGGGACGGCGCCCTGACCGGCGAATCCGATACGCCGGTGGATGATTGAGGCGAGCGGCGCGCGCACGCGGCGGCTCCGCGTGCCGCTATTCGAGCCCGAGCGCCTTGCGCGACTTTCGCGTCGACTTCGCTGCGATCAGCGCGTGCGCCTGATCGAGATAGGCTTTGAGCTCGGCGTCGGGCAGCGCGTTGTTGCCGACAAGCTGCACCCACTTGGCGCGCGCCAGATAGGGCGCCGGCCGCGCCAGACCCTGCTCGATCAGGAGCTGGTAGGCCATGTTTGAGGTCTTGAACATGAAGCCGCCGCCGAGCCGCTCCACGAACCCGCCGCCCAGCGCAAACATCTTGCCGCCGACCTTGAAGACCGACGTGCCCTCCCATTGCACCACCGTGGTGACGGCGGGAAGGCGCAGACAGTGGGCTTCAAACGCTTTCGGCCGCATGCAACGCCGGGGCTGTGAGGGACGCCCAGCCATAGTCCGGTCCCGCCGAGGTTGACAAGTGCGACGTCGCGGCCAGCGGGACGGATCGAATTGACACGCCACTGGCATCATGCTGGTATGTCAGTTATGCCAACTGCTTCTCTTTCCCGCGACAAGGCCTATGCGCGCATCCGCGACCTCGTGATGTCGGGCGAGTTCGCCCCTGACGAGCCGTTGTCGGAACGCAGCCTTTCGGATCGGCTTGCGCTGGGGCGGACGCCGGTGCGCGAGGCCTTGAAGGCGCTGGCCCGGGACGGCCTGCTGACGATCCATCCCATGCGCGGCACATTCGTGCGGCAATTGTCGTTCGACGACCTGCGCGAAATCCACGAGTTGCGCCTCGCGCTCGAGGGCATGGCGGCCTATCTCGCGGCGACACGCGGGCCGACTGAAGGCCTTGCCCGCTGTGCGAAGGAGCTGCGGCGCGTGAAGTCGCGCGCGTCGATCGACGTGGAGGAGGCCCAGCAGATCGGCTGGACCTTTCACGATGAGTTGTTCCGCGCCACCGCCAATGGCCGCCTCGCGCAGGCCTACGACAATCTGCGGGCACAAAGCGGCCTCGCATTGCAGAAGATGCCGCAATACAACCCCGACCGCACCCGGCAGGCGGTCAGCGAGCATCTCGACATCTATGCCGCCGTCGAAGCGCAGGATCCCGACGCCGCGCAGCAACGGATGTGGCGGCATCTGTCGTCGGCGTTCGAGGCGCGGCTGAACGCGCTTGGTGCGGTGCGGCCACGCATCCCGACAACTGGAGGCAAGCGGTCATGAGCGGACGATCGGGCATGCGGCGTATCCTGGGACTTCCGCTCGCAGTCCAGATGTTGATCGGCCTGATCGCGGGGCTTGTCGTGGGGCTGCTCTGGCCGGCTTTTGGCGCGAGCCTGCGTCCGCTCGGCACCGCCTTCGTCGAGGCGGTGAAGATGATCGTGATCCCGGTCGTGTTCGCGTCGGTTGCGCTCGGCATCTACCGGATGGGTACCGAGCTCAGGATCCTCGGGCGCGTCGTCGTGATCTGCCTCGGCTATTTCTACCTCGCGACCGTGATCTCGATCCTGATTGGTCTGGTGCTCAACGGGATCTTTCATCCCGGCGCCGGCGCACCGCTGGCGGCGTCGGGCAAGGTGCCGACGAACCTTGCGGTGTCGGTCGGCTGGGTGAAGTTCTTCATGGACATGATCCCTTCGAACATCGTCGCCGCGATGGCCGAGCAGAAGATCCTGCCGACGCTGGTGTTCGCGATCCTGTTCGGTCTTGCGCTGGCCTCGATCGGCAAGGTCGGCGAGCCTGTTGTCGCGGTGCTGGAGGCCGTGATGGCGGCCATGTTCAAGATGACGAAATGGATCACTGCGCTGGCACCCATCGCCGTGTTCGCGATCATGGCCTGGCTGTTCGCCACGCAAGGGCTCGCCACCGTGGTCGCGCTCGCAAAGCTCGTGGCCGTGATGTATCTCGGCCTCGCCATCATGGTGATGATCTTCTGGCTGATGCTGCTGGCGCTCGGCGAGAGACCGATTGCGGTGACGAAAGCGGTGATGGAGCCGATGTTGCTGGCGTTCTCGACGCGCTCCTCGGAGGTCACGCTGCCGCTGCACATGGAGAAGCTGCAAGCGACGGGCGTGCCGAACCGGATCGTCTCGGTGGTGCTGCCGCTCGGCTACGCCTTTAACCGCGACGGCGCGATCATGTACTTCGCGCTCGCGGTCACGTTCCTGGCCGAGGCCTATGGCGTGGCGCTCACCTGGTCGACGCTGCTGACCATCGTGATGGTCACCACCATCGCCAGCAAGGGCAGCGCCAACGTTCCCTCGGGCGGGCTGGTTGCCATCGCCATGGTGCTGTCGGCGATCGGGCTGCCGGTCGAGGCGCTCGCCATCATCGCCGGGGTCGACGCTTTCCTCGACATGGGGCGCACCGCAATCAACGTGTTCGGCAATACGGTCGCGGTCAAGCTGGTGCAACGCTTTGGCGGCGAGTTTGCGCTGGAGGCGCCGGAGGCGGTGCCGCTCGCGCTGAAGACGCAGGACGCATGATGGACGGCGACGATACGCGGCCGGGCGCGACCGGCATCGTCGATCTGCGCAGCGACACCGTGACATTGCCGACGGAGGCGATGCTTGCGGAAATGCGCCGCGCGCCACTCGGCGACGACAGCCGCGACGGCGACCCGACCGTGCGCGCCCTCGAGGCGCGGGCGGCTTCGCTGACCGGCAAGGAGGCCGCACTGTTCGTGCCGAGCGGCACCATGGGCAATCTGCTGGCGATGCTGGCCCATGGCGAGCGCGGCGGCGAGATCCTTGCCGATGGCGGCGCGCAGCTGTTCAATTCGGAGATCGGCAGCGTGGTGGCGGTGGCAGGCTTGATCCCGCGAGCCGTCGCAAGCCACCGCGGCGCGATGGAGGAGGATGCGCTCGGGTCGGCGATTCGCGTCGCTTCATCGGCGGGACGGCCGCGGCCGGCGCTGATCTGGATGGAGACCACCCATAACGGGGCGGGCGGCGCGGTGCTGCCGCTATCGCACATGGCGCGCGTCCATGCGCTCGGCCGCAGCAATGGCATAGCCGTGCATGTCGATGGCGCGCGCCTGTTTAATGCCTCGGTCGCGCTCGGCGTCAGCGCGCAGGCAATCGCCGATCATGCCGACAGCGTGATGTTCTGCCTCTCGAAGGGGCTGAGCGCGCCGGTCGGCAGCCTGCTGGCTGGCTCCGCCGCCTTCATCGCGGGGGCGCGGGGATTCCGCCGTTTCGTCGGCGGCAACATGCGGCAAGCCGGCGTGATCGCGGCGGCAGGTCTCGTGGCGCTCGACACCATGGTCGAGCGTCTGCGCGAGGATCATGCCGCCGCCGCGCGGCTGGCGCATGGCTTGGCGTGGCTGGACCCGGCGCTCGGCGAGCCCGGCCAGGTCCAGACCAACATTCTCCGCATCGATGTCTCACGCAGTGCGCGGGATGCGGCCGACTGGGCATCGCGCCTGAAGAGGCACGGCATTCTCGTGCAGGCCAGCGGCGCAAGTCAGCTGCGCCTCGTCACGCACCGGCACATCGATAGCGCGGCGGTCGAGCGTACGATCGCCGCCTTCGCCGCTGAGGCGTGACAGCTCCTTGGTCCTCGACGGTCTTTCTTCGCTCCGCGTCGGCGTCGTTCGCAACGTACACGTGGTGCCTGTCGCAGGCAGGGACAAACCTCGGACAAGATCCTGTCGCGAGAACCCGGCCACACTGTCGTCGCTGCCTGCGCAGGTGGGCATTCAGTATGCCGCGGTCTGCCGATGATGGTCTGATATGATGAGCTTCCGGCTTGACGTCGCGAGTGCAGCGGACGAAGGAGGGGCGTTCCTTCGCGCCAACCACGATGAGGAAATTCTCATGACACGCGTGCGCTGTATCACCGAAATGGGCATGGGCGTCGACGTCCACGGCCGCGACGCCACCAAGGCTGCGAAACGCGCGGTGTCGGATGCGATCCGGCACTCGAGCCTCGGTTTCTTTCGCATGCTCGGCAAGACCGCCAACGACATGTTCGTCGACGTTACGATCGCCGTGCCGAACCCGGAGGCGGTCGACACCGAAGCGGTGGCCAAGGCACTGCCATACGGCACCAAGACGGTGAAGGCGATTGCGGGCGGGCTCGAGATCCCGTCGGATCAGGGCAACGATTCGATCCTGATCGCCAACGCCGCCGTGATCGTGAGTTTCGACGACGGCAAGACCGGCTGATCCCGAGTCGTCAACCGGGTGCATGGTCTGATCGCAAAACGTCACGGGCGCCGGGCAGGGCAGGTGTTATTCGCGGCCCCGGAAATAGTCCGGCTTGCCGGTGGTCCAGGTCTCGCCCCAATGCTGACCGCCGCCGTCGACGGTCAGCGTCTCGCCGGTGATGAACTTGCCGGAGGGACCTCCGAGATAGACGCTGGCCTCGGCGATGTCCCAGGGCGAGCCCGGGCGCAGCATCGGATTGGAGCGCGGATAAGCGGCGCGCGCTCCAGCGGTGTAGACGTTCCAGCCTTCGGTCTCGATCGCGCCGGGGGCGATGCAGTTGATCCGGATGTTCAGCGGCGCCCATTCGACCGCGAGTGCGCGCGACAGGCCGATCACGCCGGATCGCGCCGCGATCGTGTGCGCGATGCCGTAAAGGCCGTGAGTGGTGACCACGACGATGTTGACGATGCTGCCCGGATGCTTGCGGTCGCGCCAGAGCTGCGCCGCCGCTTGCATCATGTACCAGGTGCCGTTGAGGTTGGTGTTGATGACCTCGTTCCAGCCCTTGACCGAAAAGTCGATCGCGGCCTGCGGGAACTGGCCGCCGGCGCTGTTGACTAGGATATCCACACCGCCATGCGCGGCCCAGATCGTCTCGAACATCGTTTTGACGGCATCTGGATCCCTAATGTCGGCCACATGCGCGGAGGCTGTGAGGCCGCGGCGCCTGAGAGCATCGACGAGCGCATTGAGCTTGTCGCCGTTGCGGCCGACCACGACGACGTCAGCGCCGAGCCGCGCAAACAGCCAGGCGATGGCGCGGCCGATGCCGCCGGCACCGCCCGAGACGATCACCACCTGACCGGCCAGCGCATCGGATGCGAACACCGTCGGATGGATCGCGAGTTCGTCGTCGGAGAGGCCAAGCCGTTCCGGCTCCGCTTGGTCTGTCATGGTTGCTCCGGCCCTTGTGGCTTGCATCGAGGTCGTACATTAGCTAGCCAATTAAAGCGACGCAAAGACCATCAAAAAGATCATCAATATGGCTGATCTCTCCGCCTTTCCGATTACAAAACGCTGGCCCGCGCAGCATCCGGATCGCCTGCAACTCTATTCGTTGCCGACGCCGAATGGAGTCAAGGTCTCGATCATGCTCGAGGAGATCGGGCTGCCTTACGAGGTGCATCTCGTCGACTTCAACAAGGACGATCAGAAGACGCCGGAGTTTCTCTCGCTGAACCCGAACGGCAAGATCCCGGCGATCCTCGATCCCAACGGTCCGGGCGGCCAACCGCTGCCCTTGTTCGAATCCGGCGCCATCCTGCAATACCTGGCCGAGAAGACCGGCAAGCTGTTGCCGCAGGATGCGACGCGCCGCTACCAAACCATCCAGTGGGTTCATTTCCAGATGGGCGGCATCGGGCCGATGTTCGGTCAGGTCGGCTTCTTCAACAAGTTCGCCGGCAAGGACTACGAGGACAAGCGGCCGCTACAGCGCTACGTCGCGGAATCCAAGCGGCTGCTCGGCGTGATGGAGACGCACCTTGCGGGACGACAGTGGTTCATGGACGACGAATACACCATCGCTGACATCTCGATGCTCGGATGGGTGCGCAATCTGATCGGCTTCTACGATGCACGCACGCTTGGCGAGTTCGACCAGTTCAAGTACGTCGTCGCCTGGCTGGAGCGCGGCCTCGCGCGCCCCGCGGTGCAGCGTGGACTGAACATCCCCCAGCGGCCCTAGGTCGGCGTAGGTCGGGCGAGAGCGCGAAAATCCGTTGTCGGCCGCGCCGCGCTTCGCCATGATCGTCCCGCCCGTCCTTCCATTCGAGCCTCGAGCCCGCCCATGACCACAGACGCGATCCGGCCTGCCGTTCATCGTCATCAGCCCTGGTACAAGGTTCTTTACATCCAGGTGCTGATCGCGATCGCGCTCGGCATCCTGATCGGGCATTACAATCCCGATCTCGGCAAGGCGCTGAAGCCGCTCGGCGACGGCTTCATCGCGCTGATCAAGATGATGATCGCGCCGGTGATCTTCTGCACCGTGGTGCACGGCATCTCCTCGATGGGAGACCTCAAGCGCGTCGGTCGGGTCGGCTTGAAGGCGCTGATCTATTTCGAGGTGGTCTCGACGGTGGCGCTGGCGGTCGGCCTCCTGGTCGGCAAACTGCTGCAGCCCGGCAGCGGCTTCAACATCGATCCGGCCACGATCGATCCGAAGTCGGTTGCGACCTACGTCACCAAGGCGAAGGAGGAGGGCATCGTCGCCCATTTGATGGCGATCATTCCGGACAGCTATTTCGGAGCGATCGCGCGCGGCGACCTGCTGCAGGTGCTGCTGATCTCGATCCTCTCCGGCTTCGCCATCGCCTTCATGGGCAAGGCCGGCGAGCCGATCGCGGCGGCGATCGACATGGCCGCCAAGGTGTTCTTCGGCATCATCCGCATCATCGTCCGCGTCGCACCGATCGGCGCCTTCGGCGCCATGGCGTTCACGGTCGGCGCCTACGGCCTCGGTTCGCTGTGGAACCTGGCCGCGCTGATCGGCACCTTCTATCTCACCAGCCTGCTGTTCGTGCTGATCGTGCTCGGCGCCATCGCGCGGCTGTCGGGCTTCTCGATCCTCCGCTTCATCGCCTATATCAAGGACGAGCTCTTGATCGTGCTCGGCACCTCGTCGTCGGAAACCGTGCTGCCGCAGATGATCCAGAAGATGGAGCATCTCGGCGCCTCGCGCTCGGTGGTCGGCCTCGTCATCCCGACCGGCTACAGCTTCAACCTCGACGGCACCAACATCTACATGACGCTGGCGACGCTGTTCCTGGCGCAGGCCACCAACACGCATCTGACGATCTGGCAGGAGCTCGGCATCCTCGGCATCGCCATGATCACCTCGAAGGGCGCCTCGGGCGTCACCGGCGCGGGCTTCATCACGCTCGCGGCGACGCTGTCGATCGTGCCCGACATTCCGATCCAGTCGATCGCGATCCTGGTCGGCATCGACAAGTTCATGAG
>Ga0099822_1006423_pt1 | contig 15304 bp, 6 predicted proteins | sample CowpeawhiteBW_FD_76839 | JGI IMG/M metagenome (GOLD analysis project Ga0099822, IMG submission 76839) | Root nodule microbial communities of legume samples collected from California USA - Cow pea white BW | ecosystem: Host-associated > Plants > Roots > Nodule | place: USA: California | collected...
TGAATAAACCACAAGATAAAATTTGTCTAATTATGCAAAATAAATAAAAAATCAAATATTATTTCAAAAATTTAACAAAATAGTGAAAAACACATTGAAATGGTTAAAAAATAGTACAGTTCATAAAACAGTTCAGTTTATAACGGTTCAGTTCAGTTCATATTATAGTGCAGTGCAGTTTAGTACAATTCAATTCAATTTAGTTTGTTAGAAAAAAAAATAGTTCAGTTCAGTTCATCTAAACTGTTTCTCAGTTCAATGCAGTTCAGGTGAACTATTTTGTAGTTCAGTGCAATTTTTAATGGTTCAGTGCAGTTCAGTACAATTTGGTCAGCCCTAACTATCACAATGCAATATGAGGTATGTCTCAATAAAAATAGTATATACAACAAGAATCTTTGCTTCCGTTGTACATCATGCAACAATAGTTTTCTTAGCCGCAGTGACGGATCTTGACCACTAATTTTGGAGAGTCAAAATAATATTTTTAAAATTTATATGTTTTATCACTATCACTAGTACAACAAAAATAAATATATAATTTAATTATATCTATAAAAGAAATCACATATATATAATAGATTTTTCTCTGTAAATTTAAATTATTGAACCCATCAATAATTAAGCCAAAACATACATCTTTTTTCAATGTAAATAATTATATTGTATACAAAAAATTTATCTTCTATTTCATTTCACAATCTTGTTTAACAAAAAAAAATCTTTTTGTTTAAGTAAAATGTACTTATTCTTGTTAAAGATTGCTATAGCTCAAAGATGATTGATAGATTTTTAAAATTTGAATAATAAAGAGTATTAACAATAAAATACTGAAGTTAAAATTTTAAATTAATTTTCTATTGAATATGATATTAGCAATTTAGTTATGAAATTACTAATTAATCATAAGTGAATGAGTAAAAAGGTGTTAATAAATAGTTTTATCCTTTTTAAATTCATTAAATAATTAAATTTTACCTATAATTAAATTATTTTTTTAAAAATCATAAATATATTATAAATTTTAGTTAGTAACCTATAAAAAAAATATTGGGAGTGAGGGCCATGGCCCCCTGTGGACCAACTAAGGTCCACCCATACTTACCCGATTTTCATGATACTCGCCTCCATTCTAAGTAAACATGACTAATAGTTGATTTTTTGTCTTCAGAATCAAAATTAAATTTGCATTAATATATTAACATTTGCAAGACGTTCCATATTATGAAATATTTTAAATATGGTTCTCTTTTCATTCATAACTCATTAGAAGTTTTATCACAGCCTTTATAAGGAATTATGTTCAAAATAGCAAGCGAAATATAATGTTTCACCTTATATAATTTTAGGCAAGTTAGAACTTGAAGTATAACATTTATATCAAACAAAAGCATTTTATTTTTCCTTTCACTATACCATTAGATTGACATTATATGAAGATGTTAGTTAATGAATAATACCATAAATTTCACAAAAATCACTCATTTATAAAGACATATATTCATCAATTTCCTTTTTAATTAATTTTGTACCTCTAAATTTTATATTTTGAATAATCTCTAACCAAACTTCTCACCAATTGTAATAATAATATGTCATATATCACAACTTTCGAATTTGTAATAATCAAAAGAACTATTAAATATTTTATTACAAGATAAATGTATAACACTTAACTCAAACAAACCATCACAAATATACCATTTACCAACAAAAACACTAAAAAATACTTAGTAATAAACAAAATATTTTATTTTTATTTTTGGTATAAACAAAATAAATTTTTATTAGCATACACATTAATATTATCCACATAAACCAATTGTTTGAATTAAAAACATAATTTAACTAAGGGTTAATGACATGATACCTTTCATATTAGAAATCATATGTAACATCTATAGTAATAGCATAAACTTCAGGCTTGTAATTAAACCGAAAAAGTCTGAACAAACTTTAAAAATAAAAATGATGTTTTCTCAACACAAATATACATAACCAAAACATAAAAAAATAATTTAATAATTTTTTAGGCTTATGTTTTAAACATCGAGTATAATCAAACTATGAAGGAAGTAATTTTGAAATCATAAAAGTAATAAGTATGATGTCAAGTAAAACAATTATTTTTATTTTCATTTAATAAGGAAAATTTTTAAATTCATGAATTTGATAAAAAACATATATTAATAATTTCAAATTCAACTATTTTTCACAAGAATATTTACATAAAACATTACAAGAGACTCACATTTCAAATTAAGTGATTCCCATTACTTAATACCAGTCTAGTATAATAAATCATTTTATAAATATGATTAGACAATATGTCCATCAAATATGTATATCTGAAACATCATAACATATTAATTAGTAGCTCTATATATAAAAATAGAAAAGTATAATCATATTTCAATAAGCCAACATTTTATTTTTTGTTATTTGTAGAAAAAGGAAAGTTTATCCATAATTTTTTTAGATATACTTGAAAATACTTAATCATATCCATGACAAACACATTACATAACATCATCTCTAACTTTTGCAATTAAAACAAATAATCATGAATGAAGTAAAATAAAAATACTTTTCTCTCTAAGAATGTTAGGAAAATATTAATGAAAATTTTGATAATAATTATATAATAATAAGAATGAGACAAATATATGGATAACAAAATTATAAATGATGTAAGTAATAGAAATAGCTTGGGTTGAGACATGCATAACATTGTTCTTAAAGAGAAAACGACTCCACTGTACAGGACAAAACAAGGTTATTTGCATTTTATCCCAATATACTACAACTCGTTAGATCAATCGAGTGCAGTAGTGAAGGATCTTTGAACTTTATGAATATCATTATTTTAAGAAATAGTATAGAGAAGAAGATGGAAACTCTTGTGTGAGCTGTATTGTTTGTTGTGTTGTGTATTTTATCCATGCACATATGTGGTATCTATAGATAAGAGAGGATTAGAAGTCCTCACATCGACTAGAGATAAGACAATTTCATAGTATATAAGTGAGGTACAAACCTCACCTTACAAGGTGGTTTTGTGAGGTTGAGTTAGGTTTAAAACTCACATTCTACCATGGTATCAAAGCCTTTGTTTAAAAAATAAAAACGCTTATCCTAATGAGATTTTTTGGATATTATATAATTTTAAAATAAAATAATATGTAGTCAATAAAATAAATGTAAAAAATCATTTATAAATAAATAATATTAATCTCTAAAATTAATATTGCATAAAACATTAGTAAGAACCAAATTTTATTTTAATTTTTTTTTAAATTATATTAAATATTTGCAAGGTACAATTTTTCTCTAAAGTTATCCTCTTTATTGCTTAATTAAGCGCTCATACCATCGTCAAACAATGATAAACACACTAAAGCTAATCATACCACTTAAGTGGTATTGCACTTTGAGAACAATGGTTATCAATTCTTAAAGAATTCAACAAGACTAAGACCTAAGCGTATTCAAATCTATCCTATATATCAATCCTGTTTATAATTAATTCCAAATGAATTACTATTTTTATACACAAACACACACACACACACATATATATATATATATATATATATATATATATATATATATATATATATATATATATATATTAAAAAAAACTTTTAACGTATGTTATTATTAAAGGTTTGACATTAATGCGGGAATAATATAGATTACTTTTTAAAAAATATTTACCAATATTTTTCTTCACCGAAATTATGAAAAATTAATATACAATATAATAATACATGACACATATTTCAAATAAATGTGTAAAATATAGAAAATACGATACTTCGTACCTTCACATGCGTACTAATTTAAATGTAATACTCCGTACATTTAAACAATCATTTTGATGATTATACGCAGAATAATACCTTCTTTTACCTAAATTTACAACCCTTACAATTAAAAATCTTTCTGTGACACTTCTATAAATCCAACTGAATTCCATATAATTCACTAAATCCCGAACATCAAATCACAAATTTGATCAATTTACTTTGATATCTTCTCGATGATGTAATATAGTGGTTAATTTACAAAATGGAATTAATTTACTTTTTTATTTATGTAATGGGGTTGAGTTTATAAAATATTATAGAATAAGGTAAAGTCTTGGTAGGTATGACGATTTCAACTCTTTATTTTTTTTTTAAATACTTTTTCATAACTTTTTCTTTTACTTTTTAAAATTTTAAGTAATTTATATTAATCGAATGATTCAAAAATTTAATAAAATAAATAGTTTATTAATGTTATAATTATTCTTAATATTTGAATTAGCTTAATTAAATATAGTTATCTGTACTAATAGAATGACTAATTAAAAAGTTTATTATAATAAGACTAAATATAATTCTTAAGTAATATTAAAAATCAGTAAGCAAATAAATAATACAAAATGATACATCATTATTTATATGGGCAATTTTCCTGATTGATACATTCTTTTTAATTTTCCTCAAATTCTTACTTAATAATATGAATCACTACAACTTTTCTTTATTTTATTATTTTCGTCATGTATTTAATTAATTTAATTAATTTTAAATATTAATTTAAATAAAAATTCAAAAAATATAATAAAATAAAAAGTCACTTTATTTTAAACAAAATTAAAAATGATGTTGGCATAATAAATATTATTTTTAACTAATGTTTTCTATCACTTAAAAAAAACGGGCTAAACTAAAGTCATCATGCGTGACACAACTTCAAATTCTTTTTCTTTTGTAAGTAAAATTGTCATTCCTACGAAGATTTCACTCTATTCTCTAATATTTTAAAAATTCAATCCCATTGCATAAATAAAAAAATAAATTCATCCACTTTAATAAATTAACTTTAATATAGTAGCATGATAGAGTTATGTTATGGATATTCTCTGAACTTAGGAAGAATTATAGTTATTTTCCAAACTAAGGGAGTATAACGAGTCATTATAAAAATTAGTCTTATTCATTACATCAAATTTTCTCTAAACACAAATTATAAAACAAAATCAATAATTAAAGAGTTGTTAGTTATCTTCCTATTATATAGAATGGATTTCGAAATAGAAACATAATAAAAATGGATAAAAAAAAAGGAAAACTTTTCCATTAGAATTATCCAACATTTTTATCTTCATGTTATTATCTTAATTATGTATAGATTGATTCAAATACGATTTAATCTTGAGATATAATGATATCTATTATAATGTTAATTTCATCCAAATTATATATAGAGAGAGAGATTTAATTTAATTTAATTTAATTTAATTTAAATTCAAGTTTAAAGTATATGAAGAAGGATGAATTAATTTGATCCAATTAAAGAATCTTGGATTACAAATCCGATCTATGAAGAGTGATGCGTGTTTTGTGTTCCTCACCCAACAAATCTGAAGCTGACAATAAGACACCAGAGAATGGCCATTTTCCCACCTTAGTATTCCACAATTCAATTTATATATTTACTATATTAGCATTTGCGAACCTTGACTTAAGGTCACAACCACACCTCATCGCTACACAAAATTTCTCATTCTTCCACCTTCGTTTCCCTTTGCAGGCTCTTGCTTCTTCTGCACCCATCGTCCTCCATTTGCAGAAGAACCACCACCTTCATTCCTTGTCCAAATGGGGTTTCACGGTGCTGAAACCCCACGAGAGGACGTGCCTCTTCTCTCGGATGCACCCCGTCTCTCCTCAACATTCAAGACCTTCGCCAACATCTTCATATCCATTGTGGGTTCTGGCGTGCTCGGTCTCCCTTACAGCTTCAAGAAAACGGGTTGGGTCACGGGTTTGCTCATGCTCTTCCTCGTCGCCTTCCTCACTTACCACTGCATGATGCTCCTCGTGCGCACTCGCCGCAAGCTTGAATCCAACAAGGTGGGCTTCCCCCATCTCAACTCTTTCGGTGATTTGGGGTACGCCATTGGAGGCCCTCCTGGCAAACTTTTCGTTGATGTCATGATAGGGCTTTCTCATTGCGGTTTCTGTGTCGGCTACCTTATTTTCATCTCCACCACGTTGGCCAATCTCGCCGGTGACACCTCAACATGGTCTTCTTTTCTGGGTTTGACGCCAAAGGTCTTGTTTCTGTGGGGTTGTTTCCCCTTTCAGCTCGGCCTTAATGCTATCCCAACTTTGACCCTTTTGGCTCCCTTGAGCATTTTCGCTGATGTTGTTGATATTGCGGCCAAGAGTATGGTGATGGTGGACGAAACGTTCGTGTTCATGAAGAATAGGCCTTCTTTGGAGGCCTTTGGGGGTTGGTCCGTGTTTTTCTACGGCTTAGGGGTGGCAGTGTATGCGTTTGAAGGGATAGGAATGGTTTTGCCGTTGGAATCAGAGGCGAAGGATAAGGAGAAATTTGGTGGGGTTTTGGGTGCGGGAATGTTTGTGATTTCTCTATTGTTTGCAGCGTTTGCTGCTATAGGTTACTTTGCTTTTGGTGAAGAAACTCAAGGGGTTATCACTACCAATCTTGGACCAGGTTTGGTAAGTGCTTTGGTGCAGTTGGGTCTCTGCATCAACCTGTTCTTTACTTTTCCTTTGATGATGAATCCGGTGTACGAGTTGGTTGAGAGACGTTTGTGTGATTCTAAGTACTGCTTGTGGTTGAGGTGGTTGTTGGTGTTGGGGGTGAGTTTGGTGGCAATTTTGGTGCCTAACTTTGCAGATTTTTTATCATTGGTTGGTAGTAGCGTCTGTGTGATTCTTAGCTTTGTGTTGCCAGCTACGTTTCACTATTTGGTGTTCAAAGAAGAGATGAATTGGAGTTGTCTGGTTTCTGACGGGGCAATTGTGGTTTTTGGGTTGGTTATTGCAGTCACAGGAACCTGGTCTTCGTTATTGCACATGCTTCGCTAAACAACACAAAAACTCTCTTCTTCTTACTAAATACTACGTACTTAGTCAACAGTTTCATAAAACAGAGGCAGTTTCTTTTTTGGATGGAGAAATTTTTGAGTTGCTGAGATCATTTTTAATGGATGTGCTTTTTAAGGGTTTTTCCATTAATACAAATATTATTTTAACACAACCTTGTACACATTTTTTTAAAATTAAAGCGAGCTGGTTTTAGAAACCCTACTATTATGAGGTTTCTAGGTGAAATATCAATGAGTTCATTTTGGTTCGTAATTGTGTACTGTTTACTTAAATTATTGATCATAGTAAACCAACTTTGTAAAAGGTTTGACTTTTCTCTCAAAGGGTAAACATGAGTTGTATCTATTTCTATATATCATAATAATGGTTCTAGTTCAAATATATGACATTATTTATTTATTTTTATTTTTGACCAACTTTTTTATAATAATTTTAATAATATATTGACATTATTGATATTATTATTGATGATTATTTATTTTATTATATTTAAGAGATGTATTCTTATTTTAAACAGACTTTTTAATGACTGTATTTATATTGGTGACTTGATGAATAAAGAAAATGAATTTTATTGTAATGATATCAAAAGCTCGAAAAATTTTAGGGAAAATTAATTTTTTCTTCAAAATTGTAAGAAATTATGACGAAAAACAATATGGACATTCTTATACTCTATCAACTTAGGTGAGCCAATAGAAATATTTAACATCATTCCAGCACAATGACAATAATTTCTTAACATTTTGAATGTTCTCAAATTCAAGGATCGTCTTTCTGACAAGAATGACATTTCTTGAATTATTGAGTAGAAAGCCTCATAACATGTGCTAGAAATTTATCTTGTCTGATAAATGTAAAAAAAATCTTTATACTCCAATTGGATAGTGATATTGACATTATTACTAGTATCAATATGATTATTTATTATTATTGATATAGTTATTTATTTTATTATATTTATGAGATATATTCTCGGCTTAAAGACATTTATCACTTGCTATAATTTTACTTGTTATCAATGTTTTGTAATATACATTTACATTGGTAACTATAAATAAATGTGATTTTCCTTGTAATAAAATTTATCACGATAAATATTATTAAAGTGACATACAAAAACAACTATAATTGTATACACTAGAAAAAAAACTCTTAAATAATAACTAATGTTAGTAACAAAAAGTTTTTAGTCACTATAATGACTCAATTAGATATCAATTTACAAAATTAAAAATTATTGTTTATTAAAATAGTCACTATTATGAATAAAAGATTATAATTGGTCGCTAAATTAGTCACTAGTTAAGTAAAGACCAATTTATAAACTAATTTCTTCGGTAGCTAACACTACTAAAAATTTTCATATTTCGTGAGATTTTTCTTCCAAATTTGTTATAAAATTTTGCAAGAAAAAACTTTTTTTTATTAGACAAATGGCCTCAAGAAGAGGAGTTGAATTGATACTTTAAAAAAAATTGTCTTGATGTTTATACTTAAAAAATATCATTTCTTTTATTTATTAAGTGCATTACCAGAAGCATAAAAGAAAATAAAGGAAAGAAGAAATTCACACAGTAATTTATATTGATTCAGTTATAGCCAACCTTACATCCAATTTCTAGTCACCTGAGAATGACAATCCCAATTCACCATCTTTAGAGTATTTCAATTACAACCACAATGACCTAGTGAAACATGCAAAAGAAAAATTCTAAAAACTGATAAACACTTCCCTTGAACCATTTCAAGATATGACAATTCCCTTGAATCACACAAGGATGACACCTCCTCTGTAAAAAAAATGATGAAAATTACAATTAAAAATTGGAACACTATCACCTGGAAAGTAAGAGTACAAAAATAGAATGCTCACTAGTCAGTTCCTTTCACAAGTGAATTTTCTCAACCAACTTGAATAATAAAGGAAAAAACTTAAACAATATTTTCGTGCTTCCACACAGTAGCAATGTGTTGTATTTTGTCTCTTTCTCAAATTGGGTTATTTAAAGAGTTTTACTTGAGTTTTCTTAAAAAGAATAATTCAATTAATTCAAAAATAAAATCAAATAAATTTGAAAATTAATTTTTATTCTTTACTGAAAATATGATTTTTAGGAGAAGATATAGTCAGTAGGGAATGGCAAAGGGACGGAGCGAGAACTGATTTTGCTATACTCAAATCCAACGGGTGTCAAACTTTGTCTCATCCACATCCCTACCGAATAACGAGTATATACTCATACCCATACTCGTACCCGTCTTCTTACTGTTTCAATATTAATTAACATTTGGTGAGAATCAAAATATTTATTAAATATGCAAAAATTAACAAACATAATTGATAAAATTTAAAAATATCTTTAAAAGAATATAAAAGAAAAAAATATTTAAATTAAAATATATTTTAAAGATTTGTTTACTTCAATTTTTTTAAATATAGTTATAATACATCACTTATCAAAATCACACAAAGAACAAAGATTAAACTAATAATAATAAAATTTTAACATATATCTTGTATCTTTTGAACTTCAATATATGTTTGATGGTGATAAAAAGAAATTCATGACAATTACATTAAATTTTTATATTACAGTAAATAAACTTTATTTATACAATTATAGTAACAAAATTACAGTATAATAATCAGTTAAAAAATAAAAGATAATCATATAAAATATATCAAAATAATATTTTATATGATAAAAATAAACAACAAATAAAAATATTAAAAAATTATTAAATGTGTGTGCTAGAAATAATTTGAGAGACTATTGAATGAAACCAAACAAAGAAAAACAAATGTATAATTAAAGATATGATAAAATAAAAAATACTTTAGAGATCTAAGAAAACTTTTAAATATCAACATAATCAATGGTTGAGAAACAAAATAATTCTTCAAATGAAACAAAAATTTATATTATCTAGTAAATGAAATGTTTATGCTATTGAACACTTAAATTGAGATGTTAAACATTTTCATGTTAAAGGAAAATATACAATAACAAAATATTAAAAAAGATAAAAATATTCAAATGTGAGACATAAAAAATACATAATTGACATACATCATTTGAAGATCATTGTATAAAGGTTATGATAAGATAAGATGATAAGATGAAACTATATTGGAGACACAAATAACTTTTATGACAAACCAAACATTTAGAAGAAATAAATAATATAAAATGTGTAGTAATATATATAATTTTACTTAATTGATTATGAATATTTTAATAATTTAAACGATGACAAGGATATGGCGGGGACGGACGTTATGGCGGGTCTAAGGACGAGGACGAGATGGATATGTACATCCCCATACCTAATTGAAAAAGTCAGAGATTCCTCATACCCAATTGATAAAGTGAGGGATTCCCTATACCCACACCCAATCAATGTGGGGATTTCTCGTTAGAACAAGAACGAGTTCGGACAATATCCACGGGAACATGTCTATTCGTCATCTCTAATAGTCATAGAATACTTGATTTAAAATCCAATTTCAATTCAAAAGATATTTTAATTTTTTGAAAATTTGTAGAAACATAATTTAATTAATTCAAATAAAATAAAATAAATTCTCTGTAGAAAATATTATTTTTAGAAGAAAATATAGTCATAGAATACTTGATTTAAAAATTAGTTTCATTTCAAAAGATATTTTTATTTTTGAAAAAATGTAGAAACATAATTTAATTATATTTTAACCTTAATTGATTATGTGCGTGAAAAAATGATTTCACTTGTGAAGATAGATGATTTGACTGATAATTTCTCTTATGTTTCCTCTTTATCCAGAGTGACTTGACACCCTAAATACTCTGTATCTTTATCTTGAGTTTCTCTTCATCTTGTAGTATGTTTGCTTGAGTATACATCAAAATCTTTAGTTTCAAAGGGGTAGTGGTGACATCCTTTTTGCTAACATTTTTTTGCTATTTTTCCTACGAATTTTAATTGGCAGATATTTTTCCTATGTAATTATTTCCTATAAAATTATAAAATTCGCAAGTATTTTCTACAAGATATTTTCTGCGAAAAACATTTTGTACAAAATATCTTTGCAAAAATATTGACAGCAAATTCTTACAAACCATTATTCATAATAAAATTTGCAAGTTTCCTAAGAAAAAAATTATAAAGAAAATTAGCAGAAATATGTGTTTTTTTTGTAGTAGTGTAAAACTTTGGTAGCTAATGCTTAGTGATTAATTTATAAACTAATTTTTTTGGTAGCCAAATCTATGGTAGTTAAATTTTATAAACCAATTTAAAGATCAATTATAATTTTTTATTCATAATTAGTGACTTGGTAACCAATAATTTTTTATTTTGTAAATTAGTATATATAAATTGGTGTAATTAACAATTTTTAGCCACTAAAATTGGTTAATGGAAAATTTTCTTGATATATTATCTTTAAATTTCTTTTACTATATCGTGACCTGGAACATGCATATTAAACCAAATATCAAACATATAATTCACCTTCACAATTAATTAGGTTTTGTTTTATGTCACATTACATACTTATAAAGTAATTGTTTGATGTGATTACTATCTAAATCATTACGTCTATAAAATTATACTACTTTGTCATATCCATTCACATAATACTTCTGGTTTTTCTATCATAGTCACGTTCTTTTCAGCCTAACGATCATAATTCATTGAAAAAACTGTAATGCATTGATTAATTATAGGTTAAAATACTTCGATGGTCCTCGTTTTGGTTCAAAAATCTCAAATTGGTCCTCGAATTGATTTCAATTTCGTCCTCATTTTAGTAAATGTGTTTTAAATCAACCCTTTCCGTTATCAATTGACAAACGGCGTTTATTCCTGATGATGTGGCTGTTTTGTGTATTCTGACGTGTCATTCAGTTGTTTTGGCACATGTGTTCTTGGTTTCTCTTTTAAAAAGAGTTTATGTTCATAACATTTGAAGCTTAGGGTTTGAAAAGGTTGAGATGAAGTTGTCTCCTGCGTTCTGATTTGGTAAGATTGGTAATGTCTCCCTCTCATTCTTGCTCGTCCTGCACTTGCAATGGTTGGGAATTTTCTTTTCATGGAGGTGCGGTGAGGAGGTTCGATTTAACACCTGTTTACTATTGCGGTGAAAAGGCAATCACGAGAACTGCTAGAACTACTAAGAACAGGGGGAGAAAATTTTTGGGTTGCCCAAAGTTCAAGGTATGATATTTGTTGTTTTGGTGGACGTTTTTTTTTTTCGTATTTTGGTATTGGAAAACCTAATTTTGTAATTGGTATTTAATTGGTGGTGTTGATTTTTTGTTGGACAGGGTGGAAGTGAAGAAGTTGTTGGCTGCAATTTCAATCTCTAATTCAGTAATTTAGGGTTTCAAAGATAGTGTTTATTTTAATTATTAGGATCCACGCACCAATTTTTTAGTCCTCAAAATAATAAATAAAGTCACGTCAGAAAATTAAAATGAAGTTAACGTTATATATAAGTTTCAAAAAGCAAGATTCAATTTTTAAAAATAATACATTCATTACCCACCACTAACCCATTCATTACTGAGCCAATGTAAAAGAAGGTACCACGGAGAGGATGGTGGAACCAGTTGTGAAAAGAATGGATCTTGAAATGGGTCACAAATGTTATGTATTGTAAATTTGTCTTAGTTATAACATATGTGAAATAAGAGTGTTTGTAAGACCTACCAAAAAAGATAAAGAAGAGTTTTTTTTTTTTTTTCATTTTCTAAAAGTAATTTATATTTGAATCATGTATGAATAGAGACAATTTTGATGGGATGAATGGTAACTATCTTGTCTATTCTTATTATAATTAAGTTTTTGAAAGTTTCGCATGATTTGTTTGATTTTTTTGAAATTTTCAAAACAAGCTATTTTGTTCATATCTTTTAGTTTATTTATAATTAAAATTAAAAGAATTTAGTTTTTTGGATTTTATGCTAATATTTTAAAATCAAATTATAATGGATTGGACTAAAAAGTACTTTCATATGATTTAAAATCAAAATAATTTACTAAAGAGAAAATTAAGATATACAATTATGTGAGGTTTTTTAGGGAGACTTGAAAGAATTTCAACGTCAATAAATCGAAATAAAAATTAAAAAAAAAATTATGGATACTTCTATATATATATATATATATATATATATATATATATATATATAATATTTTTTATATGTAGAATATGTTGTAATGGAAGAGGGTGTAAGAAAGTTACAGCCAATCTCAAAATTTTGGAGGTAGGTTGTATAACGTTTTGAACAATTTAACGTTTAAAGATATAATACAATATAATAAACAAGTTATATTATTTGTAGAGTTCTATTTAATTATTTATAGTGTTATGTATTTTTCCATAAACTCACGTCTTAAAATATATCCTAAAATCAAAGGGCTTTGTGTTCGGACAAAATTGTTCTTCTTTGTAAATTGTTAACTTACTATTATATTACAAATTTTAATTTTTAAATGAAATAATTTTTAGAGTTGTCTGTTTCTCATTAAATCACAATGAACTTTATTTCATTAAGTATATTATTATTATTATTATTATTATTATTATTATTATTATTATTAAATACATGTATGCGTTTTAATTCTTTTCATGTATATCATATATTTTTGTCAACACTATCAAAATTAATAAATATAGAAACATGTGTTTCGATTTAAGTAATTTATTTATAACTTCTAAATAAGATTATGTTAGGCACATGAAATTTGACATCTTAACTAAATTATACTTCAAAACTCATCAATCATTTTATCTTCATATCAAATTTTATTAAAAAATAAAATAAAATAATAAACAATATGAGAGACCACATCAAACCTATGACGAGATTTACACTTTAAGAAATAAGCAAACTATAATTACTATGAAAAAATATAAATAAATATATGGAAGCAAAATATTAAACCTTATATTATTCTTTATGAATGAAAATTAAATTAACTAACTTATGAAGAGTGATTTTCTTCACAAAAAGCATGAGAGACTTTGAACTAACTTTGAACTACATTTGCGTACTAAAGTACAAGTATTGATGTCATCTCCTTCTAAGATTTCAAGGAACCATTCATTAATCCAAAAAATCATGATAGACTAAAGAATAATCACCCTACAACCAATGCCCTCCCTCCAAGCATGCTCCAAAGCATGAATGACCTTTATAAACTTAGCATAATTAGGAGTCTGTACCCCTAAAAAAGCTAAAAAACTACCTACATATTCATCTGTGGACTTCCTTCACAAATACAATCATATGAAGCCAAATCACGACAACCCCCTATCTACACCATTAATATTCACCTTCAGCCAATTAGTAGATGGAACTTGGCATATTACGTCCATAAATGAAACTATCGTACCCTCCTAATTTGAATATTGAAAATTTTCAACACAAAAAAATCAAGGACATATGCTTCTTAGATTTATTCACAACTATACTTACTAACTCCTTAATTTGAGAAATAACACAAGGAAATGCAATTGGATTCTAAAATTTACTATGATTTCTCATCTTCCAAATCATCCGAATAAATGCAGTAATAACAACGCTTTGATCACTTTAAGCAAAAAATTACAAGGAGACTTCATAACTGAACAACCAAATAAAAAAAAAAAAACTTTACAAATCCTAAAAAACTTCTTGCAAATATTCCCACAATCGTATAGTAACAAAACAATGAAAGAAAAAATGAGAGAAAAATTTAACATTATTACCATATAAAGAACACAAAGCATAAAACTATTCCTTTTTGTTGAACCTTCAAACCAATAGGTAAATGACTATTCAACAACTTTCAAAGAACCAAAGTTTTAGCTAGCAACACCTCATTTAACCAAATCAAGTTTTCCCAATCCACATGTTTTATACCAATAGAGTAAATTTTTTTTGTAACTTTTTGAGATTCAACCAAATCAAGTTCTCCCAATCCACATGTTTTATACCAATAGAATAAATTTTTTTTTTGTAACTTTTTGAGAAAGTATACCAATATCGTCCAAAATATAATTAGACCCATCTTGATACTCATTAACCATGAAAAAAAGAAAAATCACATAAACTATCCACTTTAAAATCCATAGACCATTTCACAGTAACCAATTATTTCTACGACTTCTTCTCTACATTACAATTAGGGGTGGGCATGGATTGGATTTTTAATGATCCAATCCATATCCATTTTAGATCCAAATAATTGGATTAGATTTTTGATCCAAATCCATTTTTTCATCAAAACTAGTTTGGATTTTTTTAAAATCCATATCCAAATATTTGGATCAAGATTTAAATCCAGTCCAAATATTTGGATCAAGTTCAAAATCCAGAATCCATTTTCTATAAAATAAATTTAAATTGAATTTTCTAAAA
>Ga0099822_1006426_pt1 | contig 15297 bp, 6 predicted proteins | sample CowpeawhiteBW_FD_76839 | JGI IMG/M metagenome (GOLD analysis project Ga0099822, IMG submission 76839) | Root nodule microbial communities of legume samples collected from California USA - Cow pea white BW | ecosystem: Host-associated > Plants > Roots > Nodule | place: USA: California | collected...
TATATATATATATATATATATATATATATATATATATATATATATTGATTCAATTTAATTTTTATTTATTTTATTTTTGTACCAATTTTCTTTTGAAAATGTAGTAATATTATGTTTTTCGAGATAAAATTTATTATTTATATAAATGTTACATTAATATTTTTTATTAAAAATGACTTTTTAACATATTACATTATTATATATTATTAACTTGTATTTCGTTAATCATTACTATTTTTTCATAGAAGAATATTATCTATTTCTAATTTGAGACCAAATTTATTATTCGTACGAATGTTATACTAATATTTTTTATTAAAAATGATTTTTTAACATATTACATTATTGTATATTATTAATTCATATTTTTTTAATCATTTTTTTATCATTAAATTTTAATATAAATATCAGTATTTAATTTTATAAAAATATTTATACTTAATTAGTTTTAATAATATAAAAAAATATGGATTAAAAAACATATTTCAATTATTAAAAAAGATCAGAAGAATTAAATGGTAATCAATTTTTTTAAAATTTAAATGAATAAAAAATTTAATTGTCAAGTAAGTTCCATACTTATCATGATAATTACTAAGTTTTAAATCATAACTAAAACTTTTAAATTTTGAATAATAATGAAAATTTTATTTATCAAATAAGTTTAAGACGATAATTAACGAGTTCCAATATTAATATAAAAAAATTCATAAATATTAATGTATATGAGAAAATATGGGATGTCAACTATTATTTTGAAAGGTGGGACAATGAAAATTAAAACAATGGTAAAACAACGTAAGCTCAGTCCCAATATGAAGAAAATAATGGTGCAAAGGGAGTAAAAAATATAGGGTTGCAAGAAGTAATGAATGGTGTGTCCAATAAACAAAACATGGAAGCGCAAAAGTATGGAGAGAAGGGTGCACCTAGAAATTTTGATCCTACAATAAAATAAAACTAGGGGTGAAAATATAATAAATCTAGTCAACTGTGATGTAGTGTTTTTTCCTGAGAGATAAACCCTAACTTTGATCACGCCTTGCTCAAGCCACTGCGCGAGGCTAGTACTCATCAGTCTTCTGTTAACAATAAAGGTATTCCATGATAATATACCTATAAAATTATACCAATAGACAGAAGGTAATTACCCACAAACCACATCTCCTAAAGACAAAAATATGTTACAAATTAGATACACTTACGTTGTCAACAAGTTTTTTTGCCATTGCATAGTTGGTGATGTTAATATCCATGTATTTTATTAATTACTGATGGAATTTTACTGTCAATAATTATTTTTATGATAAAATAAATTCACATATTTTATTAATTTTTTTTGTTAAATATGTTTTTGTCGTAAATATTGAAATCAGTCTATCTTAACAACTTTAAATTAATTTAGTTTCTCATCTTTTTAAATATATGAGTTTAGTCATTTAAATCATAAATAAATAAAATTTATTTGACGTTTTAAACGTGTTTTTCAATTAACATTGAAGTGAAAATGTGTCAATCTATATAGACAAACTCAAATACTAGCGTTTGAAACGTCAAATAAACTTTTATAAAGACTAAATCCACACTTTTATAAAGTTGAATAACTTAATTAGACTAAAAAGTTAAAGATTTAACCGTTTGTTGTGTTAACTTTTCCCAATAAAAAAAATTATTACATAAAAAATCTTTCATCTAATGTAAAAGCTTAAAACATTTAATAAAAATAACACATTATTATTTTATTCTCACAAAATTTATAAAATTATTTTACAAATATATTTTACCAAACGATCATATTTGAATAGTTCCTAAAATTATAATTTCCAAAAATCATAATTTTGAGGTGTGAATTTTTTTATTCCATACAGCCGTTAACATATTATAAACACTCATGCATAATGAAGATATGTGAATTATTTGTCGAAAAAAAAAGTTTAAATAAGTAAGAGTGTTCACCAAAGACAATTAAAAATGGAAATAGGGTGTATATAGGAATATTTTGAAGGGCTATAAGTATGAATCACCTAAGCCCAATACTTCTAACAGTAGCGAGCTTTGAACATTTGGGCTGAATGGTTCAACTTCATCTTTTGGACGATAAAACACACATTTTGATGAATAATATTGAAGGGGCAATCTACTAAGAAAAACGATGTGGGACATGTATATGAAGCAATAGAACAGCCTCAAGTTGTGAAACGACAAAATGACAATTTTGCCTAACATTTTGCCTTTTTTGGTCAGGTGAGGCCTATAATCTGTACTATGGTGTGCAGTTGTAGGGGACCCAAAAACCTTGGGTTTTGGAAGTGACTTCCTTTTCACATGGCCACTATTGGCATTAGATTTGGAACAGCACAATTAGATGCACTCTTCATCATCACTTCCTTGTTATCATCATCATTAGGGTTTCTTTTTGCCCCAGAAGAGAAACCCATGTCAGGTGTCTGCTAAGATTTCAAATTTTCAACAACTATATGGTTGGTCAACTGCTACTGCAACGTTGACATTTTCTCAGGCATGTTTCCTTAAATGCTTTCTTTTGCCTATCATTGCTTGTTTTCCTCAATGTATGAGTTGGGTTTAATCCCAAAACAAGCAAAGATAATAACTTTGTTCAAAACCACCACATGGGTGGTGGTACTGGTGACACTCTCTCTCTCTCACACACATTCAAACCTCAAACTCTGAACAAGGTCTAATTTGAATTTTAGATATCCTATTCTCAAAATGTATAGGGTTCGCTCTCAAATCCTTCTCAGCAATGGTGCTATCACCAACCCCCCTATTCTTTCTCCATATTCTTCTTCTTCTTCATCATCATCATCATCACCCTTTGTGCCTTATGTTTCCAACTACCAGAAACAATCAGCACCATCCCCAACTTCTTCATCGGGGAACAAAATAAGCCCTGCAATTCTTTTCATCATAGTCATTTTAGCTGTGGTGTTTTTCATCTTGGGTCTCCTTCACTTGCTTGTTAGATTTCTCATAAAGCATAGGTCTTCTAATTCATCAATTTCCCAATCAAACAGATACCCTGACATGTCCGAATCAGATGCTTACCAGAGACAGTTACAACAGCTCTTCCATCTTCATGATTCAGGCCTGGATCAGGCTTTCATAGATGCTCTCCCCGTCTTCTTTTACAAAGAGATTATAGGCCTGAAAGAGCCATTTGATTGTGCTGTTTGCCTCTGTGAGTTCTTGGAACAAGACAAATTGAGATTGTTGCCCATGTGTAATCATGCTTTTCACATTGAATGCATAGATACATGGTTGTTGTCCAATTCAACTTGCCCTCTCTGCAGAGGGACTCTGTATTCACCAGGCTTTGCCTTTGAGAACTCAGCTTTTGACTTTGAAAGTCAACTTGAGGAAGATGAGGTGTCAGGCAGTGGTGGAGGTGGGGTTGGGGCTGCTTCTTTTCACAAAACTGTAGAAAGCCACATAGTGAATGGCAAAAGGGTGTTTTCTGTTAGGCTTGGAAAATTCAGAAGCACTAACAATGGTGTGGAGAGAGGTGAATGTGAGAGCAGTAGTGGGAATTTGGATGTTAGGAGATGCTATTCAATGGGGTCTTTTCAGTATGTGGTGGCTGATTCAGATCTGAGAGTGGCTCTAGGCCCTACAAGAGGTGATGGAGGCAGTGGCAGCATGAGACAACTGAAGGGAAGAACAGCTCCAAATGGAAGTTCTTTCATTGATGGAGATATTGAGGGTAAGAAAATCAACCTTGCAAGGAAAGGTGAAAGCTTTTCTGTTTCCAAGATCTGGCAATGGTCTAGGAAAGATAAGTTATCAGGTTCATCTGATTCTCACTTCCATAATTCTACTTTGCCATGGATGAATAAAGCCAGAGGTACTTGATACATGAAGCTAGTTTGTTTTAACTCATTCATATGTTCATTGAAGGAATCCTTTTGTTGAGCTTCTGCTTCCTCTCACACTTTGATCTTACTTTTTATATTTGTAGTGACAGAACTTGTAAATTGTGCCATAAACATAATCAGGCAATGCTCTTTGAGCAGCAATTAATCTCGAGTATGCAGAAAGAATATAACTCTTAATTCTATCATGCATTGTATTATGTGTTCATATTCATATTCATGATACATATACACTTATTAGAACTCTTTTTCTTTCTATCACACAGAACTTGGTTTTTTGCATCACGCTCCTACAGTATCCTCACACTAACTTTTAGGAGGGGGAAAAACTAAATTTACACTATTCCCTATAAGGACACAAAAACTTAGAGTAAATAGTGTATGTTACACAGTACAAAGAGCTTTTATATTACTATCCAGTCACAATCATCATATAATAAATATATCAGTTTTGCTTATAATCACTTTAGAAGTCATTCTGACAACGTTGTGTAATGCATAGAAATTAAACTCAAATGTTTGAAAAAACCATTTTTGTTTGTAATAACACTTACCAATATAACCACAAGCAATGAGCAGGGAAAAGAGTAAAGTGAGATAGTATTTGAAAGTGGGACCCTGATGCCATGTGATGTGATTATTTGTTAAAGTGTGAAAAGTGGTTTTGATTAGCAGTTTCTCAGAAGGAGGAGGGAGATAGATGAAAGTGAAGTCAAAATGGGGTTGCTTTTTGGATGCTGTGGTTTTCTCTAGAGGCTTGCTTTTTGGGTTTTTGGGTTAAAAAGAAGTGAAAGTTAGAAAGGGAGGATTCTATTCCTTGTTGTGTTGGGTCATTCTTGTGTGTGTGGAAGTTATCCTTTTTGGATGGTTTGTGGGGGAAACTGGAATGTGGGGTGCACCAGATTTTCAGATCAGGATTGTGGAGTCTTCAGTGGTGGGTGGTGGGGTTGTGTTGTGACTCACTCAGTGTTAGGTCTCAATCAAAAAGATGTTATTTATTTGTTTGCAAATTTCTAGGAATTTGGGATAAAAACTAAGAAAAACGAATTTTTTTGCTGTTTTTGACCATTTTTTTTCATGAGTTTTTGAAGTAACTAAGCAAAAATGTGTTGTTTCATTAAGAATAAAAATATAGAAAGTAAGACTATGTCAAACACATCCTAACATTTTATACTTTTCATGGAAAACTTAGTTATGAGTGAGTAGCTTAATAAGTTGGTGTGACTGCTACAATTGTCAACATTCAATCATTACCAATGAAAAAGCATTTTTTTTTTAAATAAATCGATTGTGGATATTGAAATAAGAGTTAAATAGGTTTTGTTTTTAACTTTTGTTCATGTTGAAATTGATTTTTGTAAAGAAGTGTGGTATATTTTATCCTAGTACTTAATAAAATTGTTAATAAATCGTCATAGTAACTTTGCTAATGTTATGTTATTTCAGTTAGATGTTTATACAGGCATGTGACACTGTCAAATCAATAACATTAATTTAAAAGTAATATTATAATTCCTAGTATTGAATTGACATAATAAATATTATTAGGATGCAAATACTAAAATTATATTAAGTATCAATTTTAATATCGATCAATTTTGGAAGTATAAAAACTAATGTAACCCTTAAATAAACTACTTTAATCATATTACTATTTTTACAAAAAAAAAAAACTATTTATACATTGAGAGGAAAAATAGTTAAGAAAATTCTAAATATAAATACAATTGAAATTGCAAACAACTTTTTTACTCCAAAAACAACAAAAATCCTTAAAACAAAAATCAAACCTATTTAATTGTTCCAATTTACACAGTCAATTTGCTGACTTTTGTATATTTTATCACTGAATTATTATTATTTTACACATCTTACTTATTAAGTGTGTAACAAAGTATCGAAATTGTTTTATCGTTGACTTTTAGAAATTTCGCTATTTTGCTATTGTGTGAGTGTATGTGGCATTAACATTGAAGTTTAATACATGTCTTAAGTTTTGAAAGTCTTAGGTTTACTCAGATGTATAAGTATATACTAACATAAACCGGTTTTGTAGATTTTGATTGAGGTTAGATTTTGTTAGAAATGAAAACGTCCTTTTACTAACTCTGCCAAAGGAACAACCATTTGATTTTGAATATTGTTAGCAATTTGCTTATTTTGTAAAAAAAATAAAAAAATCTCTTTTGACCTGTTTGTTTGTACTCATTCAACATACTCCTAAATTCTCTTCTAGATGATATACTGAAAAGATCATACAGTAATAAATTATGAATAAATTAAATAAAAGATTATAATACTACTTTTACACCAAAATCTCTCAAATAATTTATTTGAATTTTGTTTTAATATATTGTTGAACTTTTTTATTTTTATTTTTACTTAATATAAAATTTTAAACTTATATTTGGATTCCTAAATTCCTAACATAGATATGTATATAAAAAGTTATGCGTTCTACCTTTCACCAAAACCAACTAGTATTAATTTATGAATCACAAAATTAAATTTAGATATTTTGCTTGATGTTTTGAGATACATATATTTTGCTTGATTTCTTTTTATGTTTAATAGCTTCTTTTATTCCAAATTTTGTGAAAATTATTTAATGTAATTTTCTTTTATCTTAACGCAGTCTTTATATTTTTAAAAAACAAGTTATTATGTTCTTTTCTATTGAATTGGTATCAACGAAAATGGTGTACATGGTAGTATAAGTGTGTGTTTGAAAATGCGTTCAGAAAGACCAAATCGATTCTTCGACGGAGAATCAAATATTTGCTTCTTATTGACGTGAATATTTTAGTTAATTTGACGTGAATCTTTTATTTGAAATCAATTATGCGTCAAATTGACGCCAAACCAAACACACTCTAAATGACATGATTGTATTTATAAGATGTGTTATGTCATTTATAGTATCACATTGTCATAATTGTGTCTGTATCAATTTAACGAAATAAATTATATTATTATTTTCTAAATAAGAACTACATCAACACAAACAAAAATTAAGATACCACATTAAGTAATTTCAATAAAAAAATAAGAATAAAAAAACTATAAAACTATTTTTTTTAAAATTCTTTTGGGTCAACCTCCTAAGGTTAAATAAAGGGTAAGAAATAGTGCATACCTTAGTACTGGGGCCTGGGGAAAAGGGAAGGTTCTCTCTATCCTTTCATTATTGTCCCATGATAATGGGGTACATATGTTATATCATCTGCTCACAAACCATACCCTACCAAAGCATCACTCACCCAAATTTAAGATTCAAATATAATAACTAGTACCATTGCTAATTTTGGGTGCACATAAATTATATATTTTTTCTCTCATTTATTTATATTCTAAAATAGTTGTATATTATTTACAACTAGAAGATACATGTTAATTTCATATATAAAGTAGATTTGAAATGAGAAAATAAAAATAAAAAGGGAAAAGAAAACATAGTTTAGTATTGGTGGTTGGATGGATCTCATATAGAAACGTACCAACTATGCACTATGTACTTGTTATTTATTAAGAGATATTATATTAGATATCAATTAACACGTTTGTCTCTTTCAACTTGATTCAGTATGATGGATAACAACTAATGTTTTTACTGTTTGAGGCAAAGAAAACAAAGGTGGTAGCTAAACCAGTGATTAAGATGTTGTATTAGATAACACAAAATTGTAGAGAAGACATGTTTTAAAATCAAGAACTTTGGATTTTTTTTTTTTTACTTTTTAATAATTTTAAAGATGGGTGAAAATCTTGGTAGGTCTGAAGTGGGTGCATATTGATAGTTTTCGATGATATTGTTTAAAAAATTATTTGGCAGCTCACTACCGCTAAATGTCCATTATTGTAATTAATATTTGTGTAACATTCAAAAGAATTAGTTTATTGAAACAATTATTAGCATGTTTTTATTGAAGATTTTGAACTTGGGTTGCATCGTTTAAACTTTATTGTCGGTGTTCTATTTTTCAAAATTAAATTCCAAGACAATCTTTAGACTTTTAGATATGAAAAAGTAACATGACTAGAGGAACATATGAAAGAGTACAAAGGAAAAGATGTGGAAAAAGGAAAAAAAAAGTAATAAAAATGAAGATGTTTAAATTACGAAAAAGTGAAAAGAAATAAATAGAAGTTTGGGAATAATTTGAAACTTTATTTTTGTTTATGTTTAACCTTTTGGATAATATTAACTTATTAGCTACCATTGTTTATTTAATCTTCCAAATACAATTTAAACATAAACATGGCTAGCGTGTTTAGAGTTTGTAAGAGCGAAAAATTGGCACAGAGCTCGAAGAGGTTTGTGAGAAGAAAACTACGTAGGGATAGAGTGTAGAGAAGGTTGTGTACAGAACAATTGTATTTTCAATTGATTATACCGAAATTTTTTTTATATAGACGTCAAAATAGGTCGAGAAAATTTCTTTTTTTTTTCTTTTTAAATAAGTTGATCTGAATTTGGCTTATTTAATATACAGATTAGATGGGTTCAAGTCCAATTGAAGTTGGATTGATCCATAACCTACTAACGATAACTTTATTAAATTTTATAATTTTTTAAATTTTGTTATTATAATTATTTACTACTATTAATCATATAATTTCACAATTTAATATTTTTAAATACTAAAAGATTGTTCAATAATATTTAAATAGTTTGAATGTTTGATTTATTTGTTTATCAATGTTGATTTTTTAATATTTAATTATTATCTTTATAATAATATTTTGATAATTATATAAATATTTTGATTCTATTATTATAAAAAATAAACCGAATCAATTCATTTTTATTTTATATCCACCGATATCTGATAGGTCAAAACAGATTACAAAATTTATAAAATTTGACTCAATAAAAAGTGAATTAGGTTGAATTAAATATTTTTTAATTCAATATGTAATGAATCAACCGGTTTATGTCAGGTTACTCATTTTGATACTCTTAAAATTCCCCATCCTTGCATAATATGAGGGCATAACATAGTTTGAAAGTAAACAAAGACGGGTATCGTCCTCTATTTCTCACATTCATGTTTTCGTTATCTAAATAATGTGCTGATTTTGTGAACAAAATTTTCAAACCAAAATGAGGAATATGTTTAGTAAACGCCTAGTCATGAGTTTTGTACCTTAGGCAATCTTCTCAAAAACTGATACGGTTGGACCATTTTTTTAACAGCTCGTGAACACTTTTTCTATTTGTCCAAAGTTCCATTTAACTAAAAATCTTCTGAAACACTTCTCTGTCATCTTATGTTTCCCCGAGTATTTTCAACACAATTTCATCAATGCAATGCACTCTCGACAGTTTACTAAATAAAATGTTTTCCAGTCTCTTATCTTACGAATAGTAATCAATGTATATTTATTTCTTCGTATTAATAAAATAATACAATACAATAACCTTGGGATCTTACACTAAAAATATATACATTTCATGACTGTTGAATGCATTGAATGACTCTTAGTTATTCACCTTGGATCCGTGAAACTAAAATGTTTAAGGTCGAAGGGTTGAAAGATATTTACAAATAGTAATTAAGAACTTCGAATCCACAGAATTTTAAATAAATGTAACAACTTGAAGTTGGATTTTCGATGAGCCAATTCAAACTGACAGGGCTAACGTGCAGAGGAAATTACCATATTGTACCAGATCACCGACTGAAGCCATCTTAGCTTACCTGACAATTAGAGTATTAGCTAAAATGCGTCGAAATTTCTTGAACTGGAATTGTTTAAACTTACCAAACATCACACACTTTGACTCGTATAAATTTACGCTGTACAACATAATTTTGCATGTTCAGAGTTGCGTAGAGTTTTGAACAGACAATTTCTTCAATTGATCTACAACGAAAGCTCTTAAATACATTTGAGCCTATTGTATTGGTTAGAACTCTTAATTTCCATACACTGAAATGAGCTCTATAAAAAAAAAGGAATCACATACATGTTTTACAAATAATTCTCACTTACAAATTTCAATTGAACAGTCAAACGCCGAGCAAGAGAGCTGGACATAATTTTGAGATTACATTTCATTAATCTTTAGGGGGCAAAGTTACATAAAATCAAATATATCAATCGTCTAAAGGATACCAAATTGCATTCAACAACACTATAACTTTAGACAGAAAGACCGAGCGACTACCTCCGAAAAAATAGCAAGAAAGCACCTCAAGTACCCAACATGACACAACTCTCACCGCCTTGAGAGGCAAAATTTGACTTTGACATTCATACACGAATATTTTTGTACTAATGTACATAAACCACCTAGGTAAAAAAAGGTAGAAGAAAGAAGTGAAGCCACTGAATCGACTTCAAACTTAAGCCAAAAAGTGGTCCAGATGCTCCAACCATACCTTCCTCATTCGAAGGAATGAAACATTAAAACTGCACCAGTAGTTATGGAGGGCTGGGGAAAACGAACGGTTTTGTGCATCACCTTAATGACCCCTGATCATTGAGCTTCACAATTCGCGAGGAAAATTATTGACTTGTCCTTCCTCTAGTGTATCCTTGCCATTTATCTTGTACGCTATCCTTGTACGCATGACAAGCGATTTCTGAAAAAAAGAATAATTGCTAGCAATCAAGTCTTCTCTAAGAAGCACTTACATAAATGTTTTGGGAAATAATATCAGCAAGTGTACACCATAATCATACTCACAAAGCACAAACAGAGAAAAGGAGGGGATGGAGGAGTCTAAATCATTGTGGCCAATCTCAGATAAGGTGGAGTGGCCAACCCCAAAAATGGTCTGGCAGATAGTAAATAGCGGTATAGCCACCATTGACACATTAAAATACAACTAACAACATAATGGCTTATGCTACATAATTACACAACAGATAAAATTAATTCAATATATTCATCATTAGTAACTGAAAGTAAGTCCAGATAATGTACATGAGTAAGGGTCGTCAAATCCACAATCGCAAAGCACAAACATAAAAAGGAGCCATGGAGTGGCAACCCCAAAATTGGCTGATAGCAGGATAGGAACAATGACAGATTACAATACAACTTACAATCAATTATGATACATAATTGAACACCAGAAAAGAAAATGTGATTTACTGTATAATGTGCAGTAAACTAAATATATTGGAGTTCAATCCTACACACTATCCTGGTTGACTTTGATGACCAATCTGAAAAGTAGTGATCAATCAATAACCCACATACTCAAATCGTTAGCAGTTTTGCAGCATGTAATATCAAATATTAACATAAAGCATAAACTAGCATTTCTGTTGCAACATGCCATTGATCAACATTTCGTTTAGAATTTAAGCCATACAAGGACACAGATAATTACAGCAAAACAATAACAAAAGAAAAAAAGACCATCTACCTTCCCATGTTGGCTGTTAGTAATTTTCAAATTTTGGGTTATGGACCCATTTCCAGCTGCGGGAAGAGTACTACTGCTAGCTGGATCTAAGTGCAACTGCAGGAACTGGAAGTCAACAAGAAAATACGTAAGTACTAGATGATGGAAGGTAACCAAGCAGTTAAAACGATTTTGAAATCCCACTGAGCAACCAGTAGAACCGAATACCATTATCACGTTAAGAAGTGAACTTTAAATAGAACTTAACCTTACAAAATTGGCTTATAAGGTGTGGTTTGCGCTCACTTATATACTGTAAACTGACCTACTGACCTTATCTCTAGTCAATGTGAGACTTTCAACAAAGATTAAATATGATGGACCTATGAAAGCTCGATTGTGATAACAAATCAACAATTAGCATAAGCTCATAATCATGTTCAACATGATTGAACAAAACACATAGAAAAGGACAGCCATTTTATCATAGAAAAGTTGGACAAGGGTTTGATTTGTGCTCTGTATGCACCTTCACTAGGTTAACTTGCATATATTCTCAATTAAGGATTGTGAAGTTTTTGAAAGAATAATGTGCTATGGAAAACATCTATTCTCCAGCTTGAGGAAGTGTTGGAAATGGGAGCATTTAATGTTTATTATGCTGAAAAAAAATATATTTCTCTTTCAAGGTGTTTATCATAGTTCAGTGTTCCATAGGAAGTTCAGACGTTTAATTGTTCTCTTGAAAATAGTAGTTGTTATTTATTATCTATGTAATCCTTTGTTTTATAAATAAATCAATCTGCTGAGTGGAAAAGATACTCAGGCACTTTCAGAAAATCACCTTTATCATTTTCTCACAATGTTAAAAGAAGTAAATTAAAATTATATCTTTACAATTACAATGATGAAGATCTTAGCACTTCATATAGAAAGCTCAATAGCATATTGATTGGCATACCTTCGGAACAGCTGCCTGGAAAACAAAATCTGTATATGTATTAGAGGTCAAATTCGTAAATGTAGCCTGGATAACTGTAGTTTGTGGGTTTCCAGGTTGTTTTGAGAAATTGAATGTCAATCTCAAGGAGTTGCTCTCAAACGCAGTTATAGATGGATAAACTGGTCCATTGTTTTCTATTCAAGATAAGAAAGAACAAGAAGTCAGTACTTTGACTAAATATCATGCAATGACATTGCTCAAATACTAAACAAAGTTAACAACCTGTCGGTGGGCTGGGGGCAAAACCATCCAATAAATCCATCATAGGAGCAGCATTCGAAGATGCTTTTGAGGAAAGTGAAACAGATGAGAGATCATCCAATGGTAAAACTGGTGCTTTGTTGCTAGAATCGGAGGATAAGATGTCTACTGTAGATGAGCTGGTTGGGGCAGAAGCTGATCCAATAGACAAAAGGTCCAAAAGAACATCATTGCCACTTTTTGAAGCTTGGCCAGCTCCTAAAAAAGCAAATAAAAGTCAGATATGCTACAAATATGTTTGATGGACTTATTCAGTATTAATAAAAAGTTAAATGGTGTTTCTTGAACAAAATCCAAATCACAACAACCACCACCACCACTAAAGCTTATCCCTTTGGGTAGGGTAGTTTACATGGATCAAACAATGTCATTAGGTTTGATCAAAAACTAAATTTTCAATAAATCCATAAGAGAGAGGTTCTTCATAATTGTTTTTATTATGGATCAAGTGGTTTGGAATGTAAAGAAGGCCTCATGAAACAATGTCAATTATGTTGGATGGGTGAAAAGCGAAGATGTATAAATAAAAATGGTAATTACTAAATACAAAAGATATTGTTTTCAGGCATCGCAATACGAACCAGATTGTTGTGATGCTGGAGCAAGATCAACACCCAAAAGGTCCTGAAGAAAATCTCCACCAGAAGAGCTAGGTGCAGGAGCATCATCTGAACTTAGATCGAGTAGATCTACAAGAGGAGCCACAGGTTTGGCAACACCATTTGGTAGACTAACTGATGGTACAGTTGTAGTTGAAGCTGCGCCTGGCAAAGACCCAGCCCTCCTACCAATAAATGCTGCTTCATCCAAAACTGGCATCCTTTCTACAAGAGTAGACCTGCACAATGACATTCTCTTATGAGAGTGTGGTAGAATGTCATACTATTGATATAATCTACTAAGCAGCTTAATTAACCTTACCTAATATTTTGATGCTTTGCAATAATCGCATTGAATTCAATAGCTCTCTGCTGCAATTCTAGCACAAAGCTCCCTTTGAACTGAACAATAATTTCTCTGATCCTCCTATATCCATATTCAAAAGAGAATAAAATTTCCATGTTAAAAATAAAAAATATAAGAGGAAATAAACTTGCAGTTGGTGCATGAGTCTTAGGCATGGGTAGTAAGAAGGTAGGACAACCATGGAAGAAAAGTTCCCCGATTCCTCTCACATATCAAATTGCAAGCATAGGATTTTAAAACTATCCTGAACACAGTATGGTAAGCTTCTACTAGAATATAATATTCCTAATTCCTCTAAAATAAAAAGGGAAGAAAAAGAAGAAACAACAATATTAGACATAAAACCATTCATGAATCTTCACCTAATATTTAAAATGTTTGGGAGTTGGTTCTTGATATGGTGTTAAAGCCTCTATGATCAATTGGCCATGGGTTCAATACTTTCCAACTCCATTATAATAAATAAATGTTGAATTTCAGCACAAAGTAAGATGCTACATTTAGAGCCCAAAGGGCTCAAGCGTGACAGAGCCTGTTAGATACAAAATCATCCATAAGGTTTCACATACAACTTAAGTTTTTGGGAGCATTGATTCTTGGCAAACTCCAATTTAAGGTAAGCTGTATTAGATAATAACAATTTAAAAAAAAAACAGATCGTACTCTGAACATGAAGGGAAACGTGAAGAGAGTTTTAATAATGCAACCAAAGCCATCGCTTTTGTGGTAAGATCTGATGCATGGCGGTTTATGGCAATCTCTACAATGTCAACTGCATCAGACTCGGTCACCTGCAAGCATGAAAAATTGAAGGCTAATAACTTTTAAAAAATTAGATTCAATGAAAGATTTTATTTTAGATTTTCCTATGTGCTGCTAATATGAGCAGATTTAGGCAACGATTGTTAAAAATCCAATCACTGATAAATAAAGCTGCAACTCTCAAAAAAAAAAAACATGGCCGGAACACAAACTCATTCCTCTGTATAAAAAAAAAAATCCAACTATGCAATAAGAACTAAAATGAAAATGGTAAGTCATAATGCTAACATATATAGTTTTAGTACCAACATATCATGCCCAGATTTCATTGAGTTAGCAAGTACCCAGGAGCAGTTTCTGCCAAAGAGCATGTTAAATAAACTAATCAATCATGTAAACTAAATCCCACCCTCGCTCCCCCACACACACACACTTCAATTAGGGAGAATTATAAAACTATGAAAGTGACAATAAGTATAACAAGGACCAGGGACATTGTTAAAACATCTTTTATTAGAAGGTTCAGACCAATACATTTATAAACTTGTTAAATTATTGCTTGTAATCAAAGTGGTATATCATATTTATGCAACCTGAAGCAACAGTTAGACAAATGAATAAACTTCTCAAGCCGTAGCACTCACTGTTATTGGATCTTCTATGTCAAGCATTCCAACATTGTGGACTAACATGTCACCATACTCCCCAATGCACCACACTGTAACTCGAACTAGAGTCTCCTGAGGAAAAGTATTAGGTAATATTATGTGCATGGCATCAAAAGAAAAGTAATAGTGCCTAGATTTTGTCAAAGCTGAAGTGAGCACCTGTTCAGCTGACGTTTGAAATGCTCTGTACAGTGCTCTTACGGTATATCCATGAAGCTCAGAAGCATTGGTAATCACAACAATTAAGGCATACCATACCTCATCTTTTACAAAATTTCCAGCCTACTAACATAGAATAGAGATCAGAACATGCACCCAATATTAAAAAAAAAAAAAAAAAAAAGATCAAAACGCACCCCGCTACCCCAAAACAACAACAAACACAA
>Ga0099822_1006430_pt1 | contig 15291 bp, 8 predicted proteins | sample CowpeawhiteBW_FD_76839 | JGI IMG/M metagenome (GOLD analysis project Ga0099822, IMG submission 76839) | Root nodule microbial communities of legume samples collected from California USA - Cow pea white BW | ecosystem: Host-associated > Plants > Roots > Nodule | place: USA: California | collected...
AACAAAGCTTAACCCTAATTATAGTGATATTGCACACAATTAATATTAAAAAAATTAATATGTTTATGCTAATGTATTTTAAAAAAATAATGTTTGTGCTTTGTTAGTATATAATTTGGTATACTATGTCTAGGTCTAACATTAGAGAAAGCTAAAATATAATGTGGTAGCAGAGTTTTATTGATATACCACAGCCACCTATTAAATTCTTCAATTAATCTCACAGAAAAAAGTGAAAGAAGAAAATCTCGGCGTAGAAAAGATGAAAATTCAAGGTGCTGTAGGACTTCGCCACGTTATTGATCTCCTTTCATCGGAACAGAAGTTGATTGTTGGTCACAATTGTTTTCTAGGTAACAACGACTTTCTGAATCGTTGAGAAGCTATTTAATTTTACACAACACTAAAATGTTATATACCATTCCGTCATACAGATATTGCTCATGTCTACAGCAAATTTATAGGCCCTCTTCCTGGTACTCCTGAAGAGTTTGTTACCTCAGTTAACAAGTGCTTTCCGCACATTGTTGACACCAAGATACTTCTGAACACTAATTTTATGCTCCAGGAAAAGATGAAAAGATCCAGAAAATCACTGGCAGCTGCATTCACTTCATTTTGCCCACAAATTGCAGCTGGCTCAAGAACCAGTTATCTAGGTTCACTCTCACATGTGAAAGTGGACGTTGAAGTTGATGATGTGAGGTTTGTCTCTGCTTTTTTTAGTCCTGGCCTGGTTATTGTGATTTAAATTTATCAATCTAATGCTGCAATATCAGCGACTCTTTTTTTGATGACAGTTGAGTTTATGTTTCAACTATTAGTTTTCAACAGTTTTCATACATGACAGAGTTCTTTCCTTTTTTCTATACATTTTTTCTTTTTTTGATGCATACTCCAAGAATGCAAAGTTTATAACTAAAAGGTAGACACATTTTTTCTCTCTCTTATTTAATGGTAGGTAATATTATAAATAATGGTATGTGGGAACTATGCTGTTCAATGGTAGATAACATTTTAATTTCCCTTGTGACTTTTTGTCGTCTACATATGTCTGCACATAGCTTGATATGATTGCTTCAGAATTTGGACTGCTAAGTCTAATGATTTAGTGTCCCATTTGTCTTCTTTAAGTATTGTTCTCTTGCATTTCATATTTTGTCCAAGCTCTCTTTAGATAAAAGTACTTCCCCGTACCAACATTAGATGTATATATGCAGATCATCCAGCTGGAACCCTGGAGGCAAGCATGCGGCAGGATATGATGCCTTCATGACTGGATGCATCTTTGCCCAGTTATGCAGTGATTTAGGTATTGATTACAAACTCCACGATTCTTCAAAACAATTAGCCCTTGACGAGAAACTACAGAAATATGTTAATCGTTTATATCTTAGTTGGATGCATGGGGACATTATTGATCTAAGTACTGGTAATAAGGTTGCGGATTCTTCACCCAGCCATAGCCTCAGGAAGCGGTACCCAACAATTTTGTTTGAGAACATTGTTATTATTTGGGGATTTCCTTCTACGCTGAAGGCAATTGAAGTAAGAGAGTGCATATCTAAAGTATTTGGACCAACTTCTATAGTTTCTGTCTTCCACCTGGATGCAACTGCAGTATTCGTTCAGTTTAGCAAAACAGAACTAGTTTCTGATTTTCTTTTATTGAAGAACACCTTAGAGAGAAGTGATGGTGCACTATTGGTTTTGCATCCACTGTCAAAACTTTTGGAAGGTGGAAATACATGTGCTGTTAATTATGGTACTTATAAAGAAATTTGTGGCTCACCCTTATCAGAATGTCTGTTTGCTGATCAGGCAAAGGCAGTTGGTATAAAGTGGAAGACCAAATTGCCAGAAAAGGTAGTATTGGGGGCCGAAGAACATGAAAATTCAAGTGTAAGAGGTAATGTAAATATTGCTATGGAGGATGTGGAAAGGACCAAGCAGAACACAATTGATGAATTGCGAAATGCTCCATCTCGGAGACAAGTCTCCCCATATGGGGATGAAGATTCTTGTGTTGCAGAAGCCAACTTGTGATTTCTGGCTAATGACTTCTTGTACAAGGTCAGGATGAAGATATAATATTATATCTAATTAAACTTTTACATAGCAACCTATACTGGGCTAGTATTGTATCATCAAAAAAATGTAACCATTTTTGACTGTTACAGGATCATGAATATTTGATTAAACTCACAAATTTTCTTATATAGTTTTTCATCTATGAAAATTCTATACTTTTTTAACCCAGCTTAGATTTTCACTTAGTGTCTTGGAAGGTTAACTGTAGTCAGTGGTGTGGTTATTCTGTCGAATAACATCAAATTGTAAGAAAAAAAAGAAATTTCTTCCCTTCAATTTGTCAAAACTTGATATAATATTGCTTCATATGTTCATAAATTTGTTTCAAACTACTACAATTCTAATTCAACCAAAAAGTAATAGGTTCAATCACCTTATTTTTGAAACTCAGTTACCTATTCTATTGGATTAAACATAGTGATTAGATTGATTGATATTAATAAATTTGTCTTAAATTTAATTTTGAAACTGTATATGTGAGTAGTGCTCTTTTTTACTAATTATTTGTTAGAATAATTTTTTTATAGTTAATAATATTTTAATATAAATTAATTAATATAAGAGAGTTTATTTGTTTTGTGAGAAAAAAAGTGATCGATGAGTGATTATTTTATAATTGTAAATTAATGCTCTTCTGTGAATTTTTTAAAAGTTTCTCTGTTTACCACATTTTATTTTTTATGAAAACTTCAAGTTATATTTTTTGTAAGAAAATTTGAAAATTGTTTCTATCTTTTTAAATAATTTTACTCAAATATATTAAAAGATTATGTTATTTAAAAAAAAGTTTTTTTTTTTACGCCAGAACTTTTATGGTACATATTAAAGGGAAAAACTGGTCCTAATAGAGAAATATGAGTCAAAAAATTGAATTATGACATTAAAGATACTTCGTGTGTGCACAATTATAGTAATCAGGATTGAACTACAACTCTGAGTAAATTATATAAATATTTGGTTAAATTAGATATATTCTTGTACATATTTAACACAAATAATATTAAAACTAATAACTATTAATATACCATTATATAATATTAAAAATTTTAATAAAAAAAAGATATTTCTAGGCTTTATTAATATAGCTTGCACATTACATCTATACAAATACAATAATATGTGTGATGGAAAAAACTTAGTTTCCACAACAAAGGTCATGTGATGGGGTCCATTACTACTATTTTCCACACCAATGATTCCATTTACATTCCTTGTTTAGTGACCGTTGCAAATGTTTCATTTGTGACATTTTATCGTTATTTGCTTTTAATGTCACATGCTGTGTTTTTTTTCTTCATTTCACATGTTTGATTTATGAAAGCAATACTTAAAATATCTATATATTTTTTTGGTTATACAGACAGAGTATTACAATGCCAAGCCATAAAATTTAACCGTGTTTATACATTAAAGTTGCACGTTAAAAAAATCCATTACAATGATTAAATTTTATAAAGTTTTTTTTTTCAGTATATTATATTGTTTGTGGGTATTTCTCTAACAATACAAACCAATTTAGGAGACTTCTTTCTTCGGACAGCTCAATCTTTTGTTGTGACTTTATTTCTTGTCGTGTTAGTCAATGGTGATGATAAGTTTCAGAGTTTGCCTCAAATAGCCGTTGCATAAGTCAATCCCATATGGGTCCAGTCAATGCTGCCAATAATGCAAATTAACATATTATTCAATCAATCAGTTACCAAATCTTTGTGAACGTTAACATAATCTCAAATAACAAATATATACTTTTCTACACAATATTTGGCACAATATACGATGATTGAACCATTCAAATAACCATTTTTTACTACATCAAAGTCACAAAAAAATTGTTCCCTGCACTGAATGCATAGAACAGCAAACCATTCAAATAATACAGCACACCATTGAACATACACCCACCAACACATGTTGATGCTTTGGTGTCAGATTCAGAAGCTAAAACATAGGAATGATAAATGTTTTGTTTAATGAACAGATTTTTCTGTGTGCACATTGAACATGTTTCACTCCAAAGTTGCAACACCATTCAAGATTTAAGAGAGAATATATTTCACTAGAAAGTGGACAATACAATTGTTTCAGAGAGCAAGTTTGAGAAATACTCATATATGACCAGAAACAAAGTTCATTTCGGTATAATATATAACAAACTTGCTCTGTCTTAATACATTATTGTCACCATGAAGTTCAATGTAATAGCTTGAACTCCAACCAATGAACCCTATATATGTCAGATTACAATAACAAATACAAATGTCATTGTTCATACAGAAATAAAGAATCAAATGAATAATTAAAATAACAGTAACAACAAGAAATTCAGCATCTTCAATCAATCTTGATCTCACACACAACCTGGCCAGAGTTCAACTCTTCCTCAGCATCAGAAACAATGTCTTCAAGACTCAAAGGCAAGCCAGAAGAAAAAGTAAGTGTTGGTTTTTCTATAGGTACCACAAGAGACACTCCTCCTTCATTGTTGAGAATCTGCAACACTCTTCTCATGGAAGGTCTCTGAGCACTATCAGGGTTAGCACAACTCAACCCCAACAGCAAAAGCTTCTTCATTTCCCCTTCTTTAAACTCCCCATTCAACTTTCTGTCAGCAGCTTCAATGATCCTCCCCTGAGAGTGCAACCCCCAAACCCAATCCACCAAATTCACCATCTTTTGCTCCTCTCTCTCAATTGGCCTTCTCCCACAAGCCACCTCAAGCACCACCACCCCATAGCTGAACACATCAGTCTTCTCATTTGCCATTCCACATTGAAGATACTCAGGAGCAAGATATCCCATTGTCCCTGCAGTTAGTGTTGAAACAGGACTCTTGTCATGGTCCATAAGCTTGGCCAACCCAAAATCACCCAACCTAGGGTTCATGCTTCCATCTAGCAATATGTTTCCTGTTTTGATGTCCCTGTGAATCACCCTCTGCTCACACTCTTGATGCAGATAACTCAAAACAGAAGCCAATCCGACAGCAATGTTAACCCTATGAACCCAACTCAACACATTGTTAGTATTCCCACCTTCATGTTCTTGGTAAAGTACCTTGTCCAAGCTTCCATTTGGCATGTACTCATACACAAGCAGCAACTCACCCTTCTCAACACACCAACCTAGGAGTTGAAGCAGATTCTTGTGCCTCAAACTAGCTATAATTGATAATTCTGCCAAAAACTCGGTTTTTCCATCGTACTGTCTTGACCTTTTAACTGCAGCTACTGTTCCAGAAGACTCAAACAAAGCCTTGTACACTGTCCCAAAAGATCCTTTTCCAATTACCCTTGAAGCATGAAACCCCTTAGTGGCCAACTTCACCTCCTTGTAACCAAACTCTTTTGGACAACATCCCACTGTCCCAAAACCTTTCTTCTTCCTCAAACCACGCCACTTCAGAAAAGAAAAATACCCCAAAACCACAAGCACCACACAGAAAAAAGCAGGACCAACAATGGCAACACAGAGTCCGAACAAAAATCTCTTGCCACCATTCTTACTACCCTCAGTGGAATTAGAAGAAACAGGAATGCCCTCAACAGCAACATTCGAAGGGCTGCTAGAACCATTGATCAGAGGGTGCGAGTTTGACTCAAACTCCAGACTCCAACTCATGACTTGGATAAGCTCGGTGCTTCCTTGCGTGGAACCAGAAAACCCCAAGTAGAGATTATCCTTAAAGTACTCATAGAGGTCAAGGTCAACGCTCAAGACAGGGTTTTGAGGCTTGGAAGAGGCTAGTGACGAGCAGTTCAAGAAAACTTGAAGCTTTTTCTTGTCAGCATGATGATAATCAACCCAAGAAGTGATGGGAGTGTCGGTGCTGAGATCAACTGAAGTGGAGTTAGTAATGGAGGAGTTTGAGGAGGCGGTGAGGTCGAGGGTGAGATGGTTTTGGTTGGGGTGGAAATGGAGGGAGAGGAGGGTGTGGGAGGAGTTGAGGAAGAAGGAGAAGGTGGAGGAGGGGGTGGCGGAGGTGGTGGTGTTGGTGATGGAGAAGGTGAAGTTGGTGGAGAGAGAGAAGGAAGGGGTGGTGGTGATGGGGTGGTTGAAGAGGAGGGTGCCGGAGGAGGAGGCGGGGACGGTGGTGGAGAGGGTGAGGCCGACGAGGCCGTTGCGGAGGAAGGAGTCGCCGAGGAGGGTTATGTTGCGGAGGGTGAAGGAGGGAAAGGAAAAGGAGAAGTTTGTGTTGTTCTGAGAAAGAGTTGATGTTGCTGTTGTTGTAAAGAAGAAGATTGTGATGATGAAGATGAAGAAGATGGTGGTGGTGGTGGTGGTTCTTAAGAACATGGTGTTTTTGTTGTAAGATTGAAGATGAATGTGGGAAAATAGAGAAAGTGTGAAAGTGGTGATGGGATTTAAATAAGGAATGGGTGGGAATGTGGGAACATAACGGTTGTGCAAAGTTGCAAAGTGGGAAAGTGGAAAAGAACAACTAAGAAAATAACAACTTAGGTTGTTATTATGTCACAAAAGTTATATGTTCATTAGAAAAGGATTGAGGATTGTGGGCAAAAATTTAGTTACCTAATTATCTAGATATTAGTGAGATTATTATGAACGTGTGATGTTTTTTCGGATCATTCATTAATAATTTACTTTGAATTAAAAAATTTGAATATATGTGACAAAAACTAATAGAGATGGTGGATTATGAGAAGTTTGGGATTACTTTAACATTTTTGAAGTAAATGAATTAGAAGGTCTGAAAAAAAAGGTATAGAGATGAAGAGTGTTAGTTATGAAAATTTATTCATTAAATAACTCATTTAATTTTTAAAATTGTTCATTATTGATAGATAAGGTTTTGAAATGAAAACATTAAACAAGCCTTTGAATTTTTTTTCTTAAAAAATAGAATATTAAATTTATATAATTATCATAATCAAATAACTGCAGAAGGAATTAATTTTAAGGGTATAGTTAAATGAAATCTTAAAGGTTTCATAAATTTATTTAATTTTTCTTAACTAGTGGGGTATAATCTGAAAGATTAAATTTATATTTAACTTAAAACTATGTAGTCCTATCCCAACTTTTACTACATAGACAACCATTTTTTTTTTTCAATCTACTAAAAAAACAGTTAATAAGGTCTTATTTTGTGTAATAAAACTTTTCATGAATGAGATTGATGAAAAATGAAACTTTGGGGGTTTACATTTCTTGAAACCTTTCTTTTTCATCAAACAGGTAGTGGTCAAAGTATGATAAATATGTAAAGTGACAGAAGCAAAATCCAGCATTTTCCGATGTGAAATCATTGAAATTTGAAACCCATGTGAGTCACTCTGGTTTCTGACCCACCAAGTCCTCAAAGTACAATTCAAAACAAAGCATATTAATGCAAGCCACTTCATGGTGAACAACATAGCCGTTATAAATGTGAGATTCATCATCATTAAAGTAAACAAAAATAAATGCACTCAATCTAAAATTATTTCATCCAAAACAAAGCTTGAAGCTTTGGTTTTCCCATATAAAAAACATTCATAGTTGTATCCCTAATTGAACAATGAGAATGACAATTCAACTATATTGTCTTTGATTTTAAACAAGCTACTTATTCTTTATTTATTGATTATTATCATCTCACAGCTGATCCTGTTGGAAGAGAGAAAAAGGATCAAAGTTGATAAAACCACTCACACCATTTGGGTCAAACATCTCCGCCGCCGGAGGCGGTGGCGGTGGCAGTGGCGGCGGTGGTGGAGGTGGTAGAGGAGGGTGGGGCATTTCCACAGCGTTAAGGGGCATTTCCACAGGGTTAAGCTCAGGCTCAAAAGTAGGCCCAAAAGCAGGCCCATTACTACTACCTCCTTCAATGTGGCGACAACGTTGGAGAAAAGTACTGAGAGGCCCAATGTATTCATCAAAGCCCACATTTTCAATGGCCCATAACAAGTCATCTGCATTCATAATCTTTCTGTACTCACTCTGGCACTTCTCCTTGGCCTTTCTTGTTACATGTGTTATGTAATTTGTAGCACTCTGTTGAATCATCTCTTTGGCTCCATCAGAGACTTTTGCAGTGTTTGGAAGAAATTTTCTCATGATTTTTGTCACATTTGTAATTGGCATTTTGCTCTTATCTCTCCCAATCAAATTAGGGATTTGAACTGCATTAGGGATTTGAACTTCATTTGAGTTTATTGCTGCTGCAGTTTCTGTGTTGGCATAGTTGTTTTCTTGCTCCAATGGATCATTCAACACTTCAAGAAAGAGATTCATCATTGCATTTTAGAACTCAGATCCAAAACTATGAATTAAGGAAATTAATATAATTTATTAAATAACTAGTTAGTAAATATGTGTGGAATTATTTTGTGTACTTTAGAGTAGTGTAAAAATTTAAGGGTATAAGCTTTGCAAATTTTTCTTACCTGCAATTCAACAAATCTCTTGGATTAGTGCAAGGTAGTGGCTAAATAAAAATGGTGCAATTAGTTTGAGAAATTAATTTTTTACTATTTGTATACGTTAATTACAAAATATTACTTACTTTTGTGATATTTTCTTTTTAAGCATTTGTTAAAAAATGGTAAAATAAAATTCATTCAACTATTGTAGATGCATTCTCTTATAAAGGTTCATTATAAGAAAAAAATTGAAATAAAAAGTCTTCAACAAAGACCAACTACACATTGAAATCATGTTTCAAGTGCAAAAGCCAAAGTTATTTATAAATAAAACAAATATATTGGAATAAGAAAAAATATGAAAAAAAAAACTTTCTATCCTTCATGAAAAACAAACTCAATAGTTTATATGTGGCACAATTATGACATTAGATTAACACATAAAGAAAGTACTATAGTTGAATTAGGACTTTATTCAACAGAAGTTTTAAAATAAAATAACACAAACATTACCATTTAATTGATTTTTACTAAAATAATTATGAATTTAGCTTAGCAAAAATGCCCCACTTGATTTTAAATTACTTTGTGTATAGACCATTAGATATAGTTAAACAAATTCTTAAATTTAGAAATTGACCAATGCAAACATTAATTATTTAAATAACTATTCCCTTAATATACATTTACCATCATCACTTCAATACAAAATTTGCAATAATCAAGGTAACATAAATATAAATGTAAGTATACATATATGTTAAAACTAAATAATACAAGACATTGTACATGATTATGACACCAAACTCAAATGAAACTTCAAATCTATATAATTCACACTATAAAAACACTTTTTTTAAAGACTCTCAGAATAAAATTTAAGAAATATCTTATTAATAATTGAAATAATTGGTTGATGCTTATAAAAAAACACCATAAAAAGTATCAAGATGTAACAAAATTTGTAAAATGAGTTGTTTTTGTTTAAATTTCTTCTTATTTTTGGTAGGATAATAATGTCTAAAGAAAACTTTAGTTAAAAAAACAGTTAGACTTCCTTTCTTTACTCAACTTCAAATTAGTTTGGATAAATGTCTAATATAAATATATATATATATATATATATATATATATATATATATATATATATATATAATATGACAATGCTAAAGAATGTTAAACATGTATTAAGAAAAGTATCAAACATTGTGACATATTATTACACACTATTCTATAATCTTTAAAATATTAAACAATTATAGAAAAACGTGTTCAAAAAAGTGTGGAACAAAACAATACCCTATACTATTCTAAAGTGATATAAATATAAAAATATCAAACATGTGTCATAAGGTGTTAAAAAGTCTCTATGTTTTATAACTCATAACTTTATCAATATTTTTTTCCCTTTACATTCATATTTACTATTCCTCACAATGACAAATACTTATATATAACAATTTGTAATTAAACAAGACAAATATAAAATTTTCGAAACTCTTGATCAGTTGTTTTTATTATAATTTCATCAACAATTTCCTTCTTTAACATCTCATCTTCTATTCCTCACAACCACAAATAATTATATGCAATAATTTTTTTCATTAAACATCTAAGACTAAAATAAATTTGAAAGGAAAAACCTCTCATTTATCATAGTTTATTTATTTTTATTATTTGAACAACTAATATCAAAAGACAAATCTCCATAACCATTATTTTTAATTTACACTTAATATAGTTTCTTTAAAAGTAGATATTTCAACAAGTTATGTATTTTTTATGTGTTTTAGATAATCCAAAATTATAATATGTTAGAATACTCTTTAAAAAAAAATAACAAAGAGTATATAGTACCATAAGTATACTTTAAGAAAAAAAAATACTTATTTTCTTAAATAGTTTTTCATGAAATACTAAGTTATCTAACCACTAAATAATGTGATAACATCTTAATATATGATCATGTTCTTAATGTTCTTTAATAACCTAACAATAAAATTTAAAACATATATCTCACAATAGTAATTCAAATAATTGGTTAAGTCTCATGAAAATAAGCATCATAAAAATATTACAAGCTCAAGTTTATAGTATAAGTTTTCCATTTCTAATTTCTTCTTACTTTATTAAGATAACAATGTTTAAAAAATGTTTAGTAAAAAGTAAGAGTTTGTTTATGCACTTTAAACATATCCAAATGAGATTGAAACAAACGAGTCTTTGATGTCTTTCAAATACTATTTCTTTAAAAAATAAAGATATTTTAACAAATTATATTTTGGTGTTTTAGATAATCTAAAATTATAAATGTTAGAACACTCTTTAAAAATAAACAAATAAATATAATATATTAAAATAAGTATACTTCAAGAGAAAAATGTTTATTTTCTTAAATAATTTTCCTTTTACAAATTTAACCATTAAATCATATATAACTTATTAATGATCATACTTAAAGTTTCTTAATAACCTCACAAAAATTTTTAAAACATATATATCTCATGATAATTAAAATAACTGGTTATGTCTTATGAAAAGAAGCATCATAAAATGTATTAAAAGCATTAAGTTTATAGTATAAATTGTTTCGGTTTTAATTTCTTCTTACTTTATTAGGATAACAATGTTAGAAAAATGTTTAGCAAAAACAAATTTGTTTATTCTTTTTATACATATTCAAATGAAGTTGAATGAATATCTAATATTTATTTGAATCCTGTGAATGTCAAACACTTGTCAAAAGTATGTTTAAAAGGTGTCAAATAATTACATGATATTTTATAAAAGTTATACTACTTCATTACTCAAAATCTCACCAACTATTTCATTTTCTCACATCTCTTCTATTCCTCGCAATCACAAATAATTATATACAATAATTTCTTTTACCGACAAAAGTTTTACAGTGACCATCGATAATTCGTCGATAATGTTGATTTAACGACAGATTTTGACCATTATCAACAGATTTTGACCGTTGATAATATCAATTTTTCTTATAGTGTAAGATCCAAAAAGATAAATTTCAATAACCATTATTTTTAATGTGACTTAACTCGTTTTTTTTTATATAAATGTATTTAAACAAGTTACAATTTTTGTGTTTGTGTTTAGATAATCAAAATTATAACATGTTAACATATACCCCTTATGAAAAGATAAATTAGTTTAGTTTAAATCAAAAATTACACATATCTCAAGAATAAACTTTTACTTTTATTTTCTTAAATAATTTTTCATAAAATATGAAGTGTACACAAACCTAACCAATAAAACTTTAATGATCATGTACTTAAACTTTTACATAAACTGAAAATATGCAAATACATGCATATTTAATGAACATGAAATTAGATCATTAGAACAAAAAGAGGAATTAGATAATTATTTCCTTAAATTCAACCCAATCCCTTGGTATACGAAAACTATGCTCATCAATAGTAGAAATATATGATAACAAAACTATATAAATTTTGATTGAATATGATGAAAAAAAAAGTATTAGAATGGTATCTTATAAAGGTTATTGCAAACATAGATACATATACATAAAAAAAAAAAAGAAAAAAAACTCATATTATTTGTGATAAGAAGTTTTGTTGGTGTGTTGAGAACTTACCAGAACTTGATTTCACATGTTGATCAATGTGAAAGAAGGAACCTCCATGCTCCATAGCCTTTGAAAACACTAAATTTTTTTCTTCCTTAAAAACCACAAAAAAAGGGGTCAGATTTTTGAGGTTCAATGCTTCAATCTGACACCATGGAAGTTCAACTACTGAATATTTATAAGTGCATAGTTATGAGAAACACAGTATTTGGTTGTGTAAAGAGTTACCTTGTAGGTTTTTTATGATTAATGCAATATAAATAATGCTAAATTTATTTTCACCCTAATTTTTTTTTGGTAGAATTTATTATCGGAGTAAATATTTTCATTGATTTAAGATTCAGAAAAAGTAATTAATTAATTCCGTGTATTGTTTCTCAATTAGTATTGTTAAATTAAAGATTAATTGACATACCAAATTTTGACGTGTCTAAATTTGTAAAGTTCTACACGTTTTAATTAAATTAAATTTTATATTTAATGCTCATCTAAGAAAAAAAAGTTTTATTGTTTTTGATGGAGGAATTTGACTGATTTAAAGTGTTGGGATTAATTTTTCTTTTAGAATTAAGTTTTGACTAATTTGACGCATTCAAAGGAATACTGAAAATTTTAATTATATTGAAAGACAAGAAGATAGATAAATAACTTCACTATTTATTGCTTTCAAAGACTATTTATTGTATTTACATATTTTTTATAATTACAATATCTTCTTGTTTTGTTCTACAACGCTTGGAAATATCTTTTTTTTTTCTTTTCTCTAAGATCATAAAAATTATTTCCTTTTTTACCATTGGGGAGAATGGTTAAATGCAACTAATGACTCGACTAATCTTACTTTAACACATAATTTTCTTTTTTTGTGAGAACAAACTGAATGATGAAGGAATTTCTCTTTTGTTTTGTCTGTTTACTTTTGTTAAATCTAAAATAACTTGTTATACATGTTTATCTCTCTATATTACAAAAGAAAAAAAATGAACAATCAAAATAAATATTAAATTTGTCTTTTGGTTCCTAATGAAAAGAAAAGAGAAAAGGCCGACAAAAGTGACACAGGAATAACTTTGAGAAATGTGAATAAAAAAATGAAATAATAAGGTGTTTGGGTTATTTGGAAATATACAGTCCCATTTTTGTTTTTACCATTAAAATAATTTTTTATATTGTATATTCATTTCTAGATAACTACTATGAAACATCATCTTTATTAAATTTTTCATTAAGGATAAAAGTTTGTTAATTTAGAAGATATGTTATCATGGGTGAAGTATGCTCAAGTGAGTTATTTTTCTCGACATAAGTATTTGATAAGTATTAAAAGATTTTCTTATAATAATAATAATAATAAGTATTATTAGTATTGTTAAATTTAATTATTATAATTACCGTACCTTGTTTTGTCCTTCAAAGATTAACACAAGTAAACATGATAAATAAACTTGTTTCGTGGATATTGTCAGATTATGTTCCTCTTTTAATGATTTTAATGGAGAATTTTTATTTTAATTGGGTATGAGTATAAGTATAGAGAATATTCGAGTTTTTCAATTGAATATTGGGATGAGATGTACATACTTGTCTCATTCCTATCTTCATACCCACTATAATATTCATTTCCGTTTAAATTTTTTAAAATACTCACAATCTTTTAAGTAACTTTATATATATATATATATATATATATATATATATATATATATATATATATATATATATATACACACACACATATACACACACTACAACCCTTTCTGTTTTTTGTTTATTTCTTTTAATTGTTTGGTTTGTCATATCATTCACATTCCCAAGATGTTTTTTTATCTCATCACAACTTTTATGCAATTATGTTTAAATGATGTATGCCAATTAATTACTTTTTATGTCTCACATTTTAATACTATTTTTTAATATTTTTATTTATTGTATATTTTTTTTCACATGATAATGTTTAACACTCTCAATTGAAGTGTTCAATAACATAAACCTTTCATCTACTAGGGATAATATAAGAATAATGTCACCCACTTCAAAAAAAATTATAAATGAAAATTCATTTGAAAAGTATAAAAAAGCTTAGTACTTAGACCATAAAATTTTAATAAAGACTTGAAAATTTTAAATTTATAAGAGAGAAGAAATTTAATTAAACCTAAAAATAAATCACATGAAAAAGAGAAGGAAAAAAACCATACAAATTGTAAAAAAAAATTGTATGACAAAAACTCAAATTCAAATTCTTTGTTCGAGTTTTTATATTATATCTGTGTTGTACCTTCAAAATATATTAATGTACCTTGATTTTAATGTTTTAAAGTATATTAAAAAATATATTTTTTTTTAAGATACAACAAAGAGACAATATAAAAAAAATTAGTAGAGAACTTAAACTCTAAAATCTTATTTTACAAGATTTTGTTAAAATTACTTGATATGTATCGTGTTGCTTTAATGTTTTTCTTAAAATAATCCTAGTAAACTTAAAATGATAATAGTAAACGCAAGAGATTTATAATTAATTTTAATTTAAATGAGAAGTTGCTTACAAGGCGAAACTTAAATTTAGATTAAAAGCGACATTTATAACTAATAAAAATAATTTTATTAATTGTTTCTTTAAATTTATCATTAATCTAAAATTCATATCATGTAAAGTGTCTTTTATATCTTTTTTCATAAAATTTTTTAATCATTTTTTATATTGTTCTCTAGTATTTTTTGTTGGTTGAAGTCATTGACCACTAAAAGAGAAAGAATAAGTCAACTTTTGTATCTTTTTAAACGTCAAATAAATTTAATAAAATTTGATTAAAAGGACTAAATCCAAACATTTCTAAATAAATTGAACTAATGTTTCCAAGATGAACTAATTCTAATTTTTCATGAAGGTTAAGGAACCAAAAGCATATTTACCTTTAATATTTTAATGAGTTCTTTGTTTTTCTCTATCACCTTAATTTGTTTTCTCATGCATATCAACACACATATACATACATATATATCTACTTACCTACCTACATATATACATACATACATACACACATACATACACATACATATTTTTCTCTGGCATCTTTCTTTGGTTGAAGTCATTGACCATTAAAACATAAAAAATGAGTCAACACACACACATTTCTCTGGCATCTTTCTTTGGTTGAAGTCATTGACCATTAAAACATAAAGACTCAGTCAACACACAAACACACACAAACACACAAACAA
>Ga0099822_1006432_pt1 | contig 15289 bp, 8 predicted proteins | sample CowpeawhiteBW_FD_76839 | JGI IMG/M metagenome (GOLD analysis project Ga0099822, IMG submission 76839) | Root nodule microbial communities of legume samples collected from California USA - Cow pea white BW | ecosystem: Host-associated > Plants > Roots > Nodule | place: USA: California | collected...
ATATATAATATATAATATATAATATATATATATATATATATATATATATATATATATATATATAATTTTATATAATGGCAATCCTGTACTACTTACAGATTCGGACATAAAGGCACAATCGGGATCATCTACAATCGGTGAAAGTGTGCCGTCATAGTCTAGAAACATTGCAATCTTCTTATTCTGAGCAAGGTCAACGATTTTCTCAAAAGAGTCTAGTGCTGAAGGATATTCAAGCTGGTAAAAGAAACCAAATCAAAGACAGTCTACAAAGGAAAAAAAACTTTAAGCGAGATGGATCAATGCATGGTTTTCGAATACGGTCTACGACTGTGATGTTGATAGCAACATCAAGGTTTTTTCTTTGTGTGTCTGCAATCATAATGCAATCGCAATTGTGACTATATCAATTGTATTTCTGTACAATTTTTCATAATATCAAGGAACATGACGAAACCACGGTTGTGATCCCGAATAAATCAACCAAAGAACTAAATGACGAAATCATGAGACTATGTAGCAAATTTACCATCCATGTACAATAATCTTCAATCTCAAAGTCAATTGAAGCAATCTGAACACTGGACCCTTTCAGTTGCTTCTTCCTTGGAGGAGAAGAAGCCTTCATGGCATCCAACCAACCATTGGACTTCACATCATCGACACTCCCTGTACTTTTCCTTGAATTGCTTCTTGAGTACTTCCCCGGAGAGACTGGCGAATCTTGCTGGGAATAAGCTAGCAGACTAGAATGCATTCGAAGCCTTGACTTATTGACGGGAACAGGGTCAGTGAGAACAGGAGAAACATGAGAGGACTTCAAATCCATTGAACCAAGCTATACTATTTGAGAGGCACCAACGTATCAACGAAAGCTAGAAATGATTGTGTTTGATATTATGAGCGTGTGACTTTGTCACAAACAGGGTTGATTTTATGTGCTGCCTATTCTACTTTTTTATCTTCGGTCAACCAACTCTTTTGTCTATGAAAAACCACCGCTTTAATGTTCTCTTGTCACTGCAACTGTGTGAGCAGTCCATCAAGCACGGGTTTCACTGAAAGTTTGATTAATTGGGAGAATAATAACCATAGTTACAGAGCAACCAAATGGGATTTTGTCATGAAATGTAAGGGAAAATAACAATGTTCGGAAGATGAAACAACAGAAAAATGATTATAACAAAATACCTTCTCATATATCGCATTGCATTTGTAACGGGATGATGATATTGATGTGTGGGTCTTCTGAATAGAGGGTGACTGTTATAAAATCTGTAGCCGAGGAAACCATAAGCTATATATTGGCTATAGATGATCAATGAATACAAAATTTACATTTATATATAATTTGTTTCAATGGTGGCGTTTGCGCATGATAAAGGCTTATTAATGTAAGAGTAATGGACGTTTAATTGATTAAACAGGAATGTACAATGAAAAGTAGGAATTGCTGAACATGATATGAAATGCGAATATAAAAAACGAAACACGTCGAGGAAACACTAGAAAACATTGTTGTCAAAAAAAGCAAACAATGAAAATGATGTCCCACTGAGCTTGGTCGATAATAATTCAGTGACCGAGGGAACTCCCAGTTCTTCTGAGTGTTGGTGCAATTGGCATGGCAATGAAAGCTTACAAAGTTACAATTACTTTCAGGAACACCTGATTCTACTGTTTTTCAAATAATCAACATTCACATGGAACATTCTCCAAAAACAGACTAAGATTTCTAGCCTCTACTTTTTACTCCCAAAAGATTTTCTTCGGAAACAAATAACATAAAAAAAAGGAAAAAAATCTTATTTTATTACCAAACTACACGTCAGCAATTTATTTTAGTTCTATACCCGTTTTACCTTTCAACGTGCATTAATACTTGTCAAATGATGTCTATAACAAATTTAAAAGTATGTAAACCCTCCCAAGTATGAAAGTAAAAGATACTTTCACAAGACAATACCTTCAAAGCCATAGAGAAAAACCCAATGTATAGATACTTTTGTGAAGTTCAAAATTACTAAGCAATTTCTTGGGTAGAATAAATAAATATATAACCAGAATTCAAAACAAGCATAGATCTAATGATGCGCACAGAAGATAAGGCAGATTATGAATACATTATACTAAATGTTTATCATGTCGCTATGTCAGTTATTCGAACTTATCTATAAATGACACATGACCTTCTTTAACATTATTATAATCATTATGCATATGCATAGTCCCTTATGTTCAAAATGCACTACGAGCATATCCGATGGTAATTCCTGGGAGGTTTTACAATTTAAGAATCAATTTTACTCAAGATTATAAATGGATGGGGTTGACATGGCTTCTAATAGTAAGAACAGGTAAATGGTTTCTAAAAATAAAATTGCATTTTGTTAAAGATATGTTTTAAGATTTTAGACTATTAACGGTAAGTGGAAAACTGCTAAAATTTTAGATCTAATATTATAAGACAGAGTCACTAAAGTTAAGAAGCACAAATTTCGGTAGACCATCGGAAATGCTCTAACGAAGAAATCATTATTGCTGTAATTGTTTATAGCAACATTTGGGAAAGAAATGGCATAAAATATTAATACTTGATACAGAGTTGTGTAGCGTCGTGCACTGTATGAGTCATGTGTTCGTGCAGTTATATCTGTGGTATGTATTTGAAACTTGAAACTTCGGTGATGGACCTACCCGAGCTAAAAATGGAGAAAAAATGTAGCTGTCAGCCTGTCACTTGTAGCTGTAGATCCAACGCACGACCTTCACATTCCAATATATATATATAAATTAAAAATAAATAAAAAACTATATTATGATCATAACAAATTTCCCTTCATTGACTAGACACTTCAACAGCCAACGTGAATAAAAGTTAAGGACATAACCATACTCCAATAACTCTCCCACCACAAAAATACAATAAAAGGATGGTAAAAAATAAGAGGGGGAGAGATAAATTGTAAAAAATCTATTCAGCCTCCGTTAATATTGCCTGTTTTAAAGGGTACATATCAAATTTGCTTTTTGAATATGCAATTGTTACTACATAATTGGCATCCATCTGGCCTAGGTTAAGGTCAATGTTGAAAAAGTTCTGTGGATGACAAAAAACCATTACCCTGTGAAAAACTTTAACCTAAATCTGGCAGGTGGGCTAGGCAAAATATTCTAGTGCTTTTATTTTAGTAAACCATATTCATGTTTCCGAAAATTGAACATGTTCTGTAACCATTAAAAAAAAATAGAGAAACTCAAGTACAACATATTATTTTCTACTTTTCTTAATTGATAGGCAAATGGTAGATGAGAAACACTCGGGTCTTGACACATGGGCTGTCAAATCATTACTCAATTACCATGCCCTATGCGGGTGTATCAGTATGGTTAAAAGCTTTAAACATTTTCAATCAAATATAAAATTTAAGTCCGTATGTATGGTGTGAAATGTCGTAAATGACTGAGATATTGAAAAAAAAAAATGAAAAACCAATTAATGGCTTACAGTTGCAGGAGAAAACAAATCGAAACTGTGCGAATAGGACGACGCTTAAGGCTGAATTTTTTTCATGTCCCTTTGGCCCAAAAGCATCACCTTTTGATTACACCCCTGCCATTTTGCCCATATCAGGAAAATGCAAAACAAAAAAGCTTGAGAATGGAGAAAAGAAAAAATGACGACGCTTTGATCAATGATTCATTGCCACAGGGTCATTATCGGAACACACAAGGTGAAATTGGTTTCGTTCTTGATTTTGAAGCACTATCACCCAATGACATAAAAAAAATTGGGATCATTTCACGATAGGGAGAGAGAGAAGAGATCGACAAGTACCTGATTTATCAGTTACCACTCTTTTCAGCGGCGCAGAAATCGCGTTAAGGGACCTGAAACAAATCCAAACGAATTGAACAAAATAAGAAGGGGAAAGGGAAGAGATTTAAGAGATCTAAGATGGTAGAAAATAGGGAATGAAAAATCACCTTGAATGAAACTAGAAAACAAAGAAAAGGAGGAATGGGAGAGAGAGCAAAGAAGAAGAAAGAAGGTGGATTTGGCTATTTATATGTTTGAGGCTATAAGGAGACTTGCCTATCAAGTTAGTTTCTTTCACGTTATGATGATGTTGTCATTATTCTCGGCTTTCATATTTAATTCCTGATTTACTTACTACTAACCCTATTTTAAAATCATTTATATGCTTTTAATTTAATCTAATATTTTATCAGTCTATTGTAAAAATAACTTTTTCATCAAATACTACTGTTCACAATTTTTTTATAATAAATCATTTATAATTATTATTATTTATTATTATAACTATGAAATTAAATATAAATCATTTTTATAATGTTATTGTTAATATTTTTTATTTACGTTATAGATAGTTTTATAATTAAAAAAATAGTTAAATTTTAAAAAATAATGACTAAATTTAAAAAATAGAAAAATTAATAAAATATTAATTTAAGTTAAAAAAAATATTTAAAGAGTAAATTTGAAAAATAAAGAAAAATCTCCTTTATATTAATATATATAGATATAGATATTGTAAAAATATAGAAAACTAATATTCACTAAGCTATTCAATATAGAGCTTTTATAAGTTGTTTTTAACTCATAATATTTTAAAATTTAATCTCATCTTTATTGAGAAATATTTCTAATCTAGTCATATTTAATGAGTTTTTTTTATTATTGTCAAATATATTTATAAATTTTTAATTCAAATTAATTAAAGTTAACAACTAATATACAGTGACTGAGATAGAAGAATCACTTTTCAAAATTTATATTCTTATGACCATATAAATTATTCATCCATGGCGGAAGCATGTTGAATATGAGTACTTCATAACATAATTCATTCCCTATTTTAAAAAGGCATTCATAAATTATTATTATTTGAACTAAATAATTGGTTGGTTCGAAGATATATTCTATTTGTATTTATAACCGTATATAAGAAGAATTATTTTTTTAGTGTATGTATTTTGTTTTTTTTAATATAATTAAAAATTATATATATTCTTATGTTAGTAATATGAGTAAACTTAAAAAAAAAAAGCTAAATTACTTTTTTTTGTCTTAATATTTGTATTTTATAATTTATAATTTATAACAGTATATAAGAAGAATTATTTTCTTTTAGTGTACGTATTTTGTATTTTTTAATATAATTAAAAATTATATATATTCTTATGTTAGTAATATGAGTAAACTAAAAAAAAGGTTAAATTTTTTTTTAAAGTATCAAATTGGTCCTTTATCTTTTTTATCTTAATTTGATTCTGATTTTTTTTAAAAGTGATTCAATGTGTTCTGCTGTTAGTTTCTCACAAATAATATTAAATTTAAAAATTAAAAATTAAAAATTGACATGTGACATTGAATCACTTATAAGAAAACAGAAATAAATTGAAAAAAAAAATAAAATTGAAGAACTAATTTAACATTTTTTCAAAATAAAGATAAAAAAATAATTAAAAAAAAATCAGTATAAGTAAATATTGTTGATATTGAACTATATTTTAAAAAGTTATATTTTTTTAACTCAATCCTATTAAACATAGGTGAATCAAGTTAGTTATGGAATTGAGTTTACTTTAATATTCCTACAAAGAATATAGTAAAAGTTACTAAAATAACAAAAAAAATACGAATCAAATTAAATGTTAGACTAGTTAAAAAAAATACTATTTCTCGACTGATAAGATTGAATAGATATGTATTGTATGATATGAACTCCTCACTAAACTAATTATACATATGGAAAATAATATTTACCCGTTACGTTCAACCTCTTCCAATTCTACTCAATAGTCCATGGTTTGATTTTAGACTATTTGAATAATTTTGGAAAACATTTATCGGTTCAAAATAGATACCTCGTGTTTTTTAAGTGTGATAATTTATTATTTTGTTGATTATTATTTTTAAAATTTAAGACAATATTAATTATTTTTTTATTATTTATACACATTCTTTATCTAATCTTTTATATATATATATATATATATATATATATATATATATATATATTATAATATAGTAATAAAAACAATAAAATAAAGAATCTTATAATTATTTTATTAAACTATAAAGTTATTATATTTATTAGTTTCTCTAAAAAAAATTTAAGCCGTTGATCGCATTAATAACTGTCGTCTTCAGAAAAAGGAAATATAAAAAGTAATATTTTTATGAATATTTAATTCTACTGATTTGACCTGAAACTGAAGATAAATATGTGAATTTCACAGTCTCCTATTCTTCTATTGCTGGAAATCACTAGAGATAAGACCATTTTATAGTATATAAGTGAGGTGTAAGTCTTACCTTACAAATCGATTTTGTGGGATTGAGTTAGGCTTAAAGCCTACACTACACATGGTAGTATTGTTAATATTTTTTTGTTCAAAAGGACCTAATTAAAACATTTTTTTAAAAGTTGGGACAATTTTTTACAACAAATAGACTGTGCCCTTTGACCACAAAATCACACACACTCTTCAAAGCAATAATTTAAACTAAACCTCACAACATTATGTTTATAAGAAAATTTAAATACAGACTTAAATGTTTTTTATTGAGGTGTTTGTGCATCATGGATCTTAAGTCCATTATATAGCTACTATCACTCGCTTTATTGCTTATCTTAGGTAACGTGGGACTTTCCTAGTATTGTGCATCAATGTTAGCCAATTTTCGCACTCCTTTCAATGCCTTGTGTAATCCAGGTTGTATCAGCACATCTTTAACTTGAGTTTATCATAAGCCAAAATTTATTCTTCCTTTAAATTTCTCTATGTCGCATTTGAGAGCACTTGCAAATGACATTGCAATTTCAACAACCACGAATGATTCTCCAACAACAAAAAAATAATATTTTTCTGGTGTGGAACATTAGACCAAGCAACATCCACAGAAGATACTAAGAATATCCTATTGAACCATAAACTCTGATGAGAAAAAACGTCATCATGAAGGACATCAATGTCTTTACCTCTGATAAATATTCTACTAATAGATAAATAAGATAAAAACAATCAACACAAAAATATAATGTGAAAAATCCAAAACTGGAGAAAAATAAACCCCATGTTTGTTGTCTCATGACAACCATAAAATAACATTATGTGAAAAATTTTACAACACATAAACTACTCTCTCATGCATATTGACCTTAAATATACTCACCCTTTTCAAAATAATAATTTAAACTAAACCTCACAAAACTTTATTACAAGAGTATAAAAAATAAAGAACAAATACAAACTTTAAAATGTTTTTAACCAAAATTCATTATATAATTATTATTACTCACTTGATTATTTATCTTAAGTCATGCGAGACTTTTCTAGATGAACCTAACACTAATGTTGATATTATAAAGGAAAAATAAACAATAGAATTGAGAACAATTTTAGTCATTCAAGAAACAAAAAAAATAAAATAAAAGGAACAAAAGAGAAGAATAGATCAAAGAGAGAAACTTACGTCTTTTGAAAGTGTTTAAAAAGGGTCATGTTCTCTTCGAAATCCATGAGGGACAAGTTTCACAAATTAGAAAGGCGAAGTTTTATGTCAAAATCATCATCCATGCAACAAATAATTCAAACCCTGTAACTAGTTTGACTAAGGGTAGTCATTTATGAAAACGACTTAATAATATTGTCGGTAAATTAAATAGATAATAATTTTGAAGAAAAGTTCAAGGATGAATTAAATATATAATGAAAAGAAAAATTAAAACAATTAGGGCCATAAAACACTTTTGTAGTTTGAATCATAACTTAAATTAAAGAGGATGTGAATAGTGTAATTTGCGATTCAGGTCTGTTCCGGAGGGTTTATGAGGAAGAAACTGAAAATGAAAAATTACGAACAAACCAAATGGTAAAGAAACTCGACAAAGACCAAACTCAATAAAGAAGATAAAGTTCAGAAAAAAAATTGCAAAAAGAAGATGAATAATAAAGAAGACAAACACCAAAAAATAAAAACAAAACGACAAATAATATAAAGAGAGTACGAAAATATGATCAATGAGATGGGAGAACATGAATAGTAAAAATGGAGAAAGAAGAATATAAATAGTGAAAAGAAATAACAATGAAAACGAAGACATTTTTTTTATATGCCAATGTTATTTATTAGGATTTCATGGTATTTATTAGTTAGAAGAGTTGAACCCATAATTTATTTCATCCTTCCTTTCAAATTTATAAAATTAATTTTATATCTTTAAATATCAGATGAAGAGTTGAACTCAATCATCTTATTTCCCTTTCAACTTTGTCGATAAAGAATCTTAAAATCCAATGGCGGAACTTCTTGGAGGTAGAGTGACCGTGGCCTCAACATTTTTAATTTTTTATATTATGTGTATTAAATATTTTAATTTTTTTAATTTTCAAAATTATATTAATATATATTAAAAGTTAAATTAGGTGTTTTTTATTTATTTTATAAAGCATAATATTTAATATTAATAAAAAATATAACATAAAATCAAAAAATAAAAAAATAAAAAAATCTATAAAGATGTTTCTTATTTTTTTATTCTGTTTTTGACTTTTTCACGTATTATATTCATTTCACACATTCACATGTTTTCCTTTTGTTTCGAAAAAAAAGTTAGATACAAATTCATTATTTTTATTTCATTTCTCATTTGTTATCTTTCATTCGTGAAAAAAAAAAAGTATCTTTATTGTTTCACATAATACTGAAACATTTGTTTAATATTAAGCATTATTTTTTATCTCATGAGCTTTATATTAATTTTTATAAATATGGAAGAAAAAGTATTGTATTATGTATTTTTTCATAATCGTCTTTCAACTTATGCTTGATTATCATATATTTTTTTTTAATAATTCTTAATTTTTTTACTTTTTGATTAAATGATGATAAATTATTTTTTAATCTTAAACTTAAAGTAAAAATAGATATATTGACGAAGAATAAAAAAATATATTTATTTTTTAAAAGTGATAAAAAGAAAGATATTTGTGACGATATAAAACAGAACAAATTCTACTTATTTACGTATTCCGGAGCACCATACAAATGATTATATTATTCAATTAAAAAAACCTTTGTTAAGGTTTAACAAGTTATAGTTGAGGAGTTTCTTATTAATTATTTAGAATAAGTTTATATTTACATTGGAAAAAAATAGTTGAAAATTTTATTTCTGGTTCAATTATTGATGAGTTCAAAAATATGTAAGAACGAAGGACAATCATTTTATATATGAGTGATTTTTTTTATATTTACAATTATACTGAATTATGTACATGTTCATGAAAGTCAAAGTACTAAATAACTTTTTTATTTTTTTTCATCGCTATTTCTAATCTTATTAAGATTCATTTGCGTATGGATAAATTTACTTTTTAATTTACGTAAGGGGACTTTTAAAAAAGAAAATTACCAAAAGGGGTGGAGTCGTAAGAGGGATGGTGATTTTAAAGTATATGTCAAAGACCTGAAGTTGTATGATGTGTTACGACTTTTTTTTTTTTTTTTCAACATTAATTCTTCACGTTAATGACAACTTCAATTTTTTTTTCTTGTTAAGTGTGAAATCATCGTATTCACGAAGACTTCGATTTAAATTTTATTTTTTATTTCGAAATTCTTTTCAATTTAATTTTATGATTTATTTAAGTGTATTTTTAATTTGTTTAAGTTAAAGTGATTTTATATTTTTTAGTTTTTTGTATGTTATATTTTTTTTGTTTTTTTATTTAACTAATTTATTATTTAAAATTAATTTAATTAATTGAATACAATTTTTTTACAACTATTTAACCCGTGCATACGTACTGTTTTTGTTCTTTTTTATTAAAAAAGGTAATTAACTTTTCTTATACTTGATAAAATTGTATTTTTTTATTTTTATTAAGAAATTAATATAATTATTTTTATATTTACATAAATAATTTATTTATGTGATTATAATTATATATAATTATAAATATAAAATTTTAGTAAAAAGTTTAGTGATATGAGAAAAAGATAAGTAATTAATTATGAGTTTTTTTTATGTAATAAATTAAATTAAATAAAATTGTTTTAATTTTGATTTTATAATGTTAAAATATCATATTATTAAAAGTATAACTAATAATATTAATAATAATAATACAAATAATATTATTAATATTAAAAAATAATATTTAGATATGAATTTTTTTTTAATTTTAATTTATAAAACTGACACTATAATTAATCATTGATGTGTAAGAAATAATTTTATTGTATGATTAAAATTTACAACCAAATTATTTAGTTATAAATTAGACTAAAATGAAATGCATATTTTACTGTTAGATCTCGTACAAAATAAATATAATACAATTTTGTGTTAAAATTTTAAATATAAATAAATGTAGATATAAACAATTTAAAACACAAAAAGAATATCAATGCCTATATGAAATAAGAGAAAAGATAAAATAAAATTTAAAATATTATAAATAGATATAATGCAATATATTATGAAAAATATATTATGAAATGTAATTCATATAAAAAAAGTTTGAATAACATGAATGCACGAGTCATACTGTTTTTATTTTTTGAATTTATTAATGTATTGTTTATATTAGTTAAAAAAGTGAATTCAATATTTTATTATGTTAGACTTAATTATTATTTATACTTTTAGATAATTAAAATAAAAGTTTTTGAATTTTTTATTGTTAAAAACTAAAATTTTTGATGTAAAAGTTAATGGTTTCTAAATAATAATAATATTATAGTATCTTAGGATATACCTATTTAGATATTGTGTTAAATGAAATAACGACATATTATCATTTTTAATAGATTATTTTAAACTTGGTTAGAAGTAGTAGTATGATTATTATTAATAGATATGGTGTTAGATGGAATAAGAACATAATTAGTCATTCATGCATATTTACATAAAAGAAAATTATAAAAAAAGAAAAATCCAGAAAGTGACACGTGATAGTCACGGTTCATGTAGCAAAAAAGATCCCATTGAACAAAATTGACGAAAATTGAGACTTATTTGAACACAAAATCAAAATTAGAACTTATTAAACAAAATTTGACAAAAATTGAGACAAAAAGGAATTTTAACCTATATAAAATTATAAATGGATATAAGATTTCTTAATAGACAATGAGTATTTTAATAATTTAATCGATGATATGTATTATGACAGATATGAGAATTAAGACGGAACAAATATACGTATACTTATTCCTATTTTCATATTCAATTGAAAAAATTAAATATTCTTCCTATCCATATCATTTTCGGTCAATACAAAATTCTCTATTAAAATATATATAGATTCGAACAAAACAAATTTATTTGTTATATCTGTGTACAAGTAATATCTTAAGACCAATCAAGATTGCAACTAAACATATAATATTTGATTTTACAATATTATATTGATCGGATACTTAATCTTGTTATTCACTGTTGTGTTTATATATAACGTCTCGTCTTTAAATATGTTTATAAAAGTGAAAGTTTTTTTATTGAATAAAGACAAAAAAGTTGAGTAAAACACAAGAAAATATTTATAAACACATAATTAAAATTTTAGATTTAAAGTAGTCTCGTTTTTTTTGTATAATTATTTTATAATTTATAAGGTTAAAAATCTCATAATTCATTAAATTAAATATAGTGTCATGTTTTTTTTTATATTAATCCTTTATACTTTATTAATTGTTATAAGTCCTACAAACATAGACAGAGCAGCTTATTACTGTCTTTTGTTTTTATACACACAACAGACAAATGCAATCAAAGATGAGGCAACTACTTCTCATTTGTCTTTGTTTCCATATTTTAAAGAGACATTATACCAAAAAACCAATCTTAGTTTACGAGAGGCTTTTTACCTGAAGATATTCACATAAACACTGATTTAGTTTTAGTCAGTATATTTTTTCTTTCTTGTTTTAGTTTACGGACTCCATCATTGATCAAATCTTGGTCTGACGTGAATCAAGTTTATAATTTTTCGTAAGAACTTTAAATAAAACAAAATAAGCCAAAAAAATGCCAAATTTATTTAGTTTACTGATGAAATTGAAAAAATAAAATACCAGGAATATAACCTGAAAAGTTAAGAGTGCTACTAGTCCAAAAACGTGGAAGAGAGTGATAAATGTAAACTACTTTTTGAATATGTATATGCCACTATTAAAAAGCATTTGTTTTACTGTAAACTACAATAATATATGCGCCATGTGTATATTTTATTTTAATGAATTAAATTAAGTATTTATATTAATTTATTGATTTAATAAATTTATTAATATTTATATTATTATTTTATATATTTTGATACTGTAATTTACAGTTTAAATAAAGATAACATTAAAGAGAGAAAATATAGATTACAAATTCATACAAAAAAATTAAAAAGTGCAGTAATATTAATGAGTAGTTGAGGCGCGACTAGTAATACACTTTTATATTTTTTTCTTTTTATATTTAAAATTTTGTCCATTTTAATTTGTATAAATTTTATTTAATTTCTTTTATTTTTTTATACATGTTACTTTTAATCTCTTATAGTTTTTTATTGCTGAAGTCACACAAAACTGAGAAGTATTAAATGTAATGATAAAAACTGAAAAAGGAAAAATATGTTTAAATACAGGGAATAACTAAAAAAATAAAACTGAAAACAATCATTGTCAATATATGTACTACTGAAGCTGAGGATAAGATGTCCTTCAACAGGGCATTGTGTATCTGGAAAAGATAATCATGCCAATTATTGATTATTGATTGATGCCAAAAACTGTTTTCTTACTAATTTTATGTTTTTATCTAAACTTATATTTTTTTTGTTGCATTAGAAGTAGATCTACTTCTTTCCTACATTTAGTTCTTTATTTATTTCCCTATATTTTAGAAATGGACAGAAAGGAATGGGTCATTACAGTTGTTGCGTGATGTTTTCAAACTTACCCACAACTTTTTAGCATTTTCCTTGCAACCAAATATTGTTTGCATATCATTCTAAAAAGTTTGTTATATAACAAGATCCGTAAGCAGCCCAATCCGTATAAGTTTAGTTGCCACCAAACAAGCCCACTTACTTTTTTAGTTTATAGACAGAGATAATGACAATATGATTTTTATTTATTTTTTACTTTCGTACTTTATTTTTTATAACTTAAAGTGAATCATTAATTAATATATTATTATAGTTTATATTAAACCAGATACATAATGAGAGTTAAATAATGAAAATATAAGTATAATTTTATTTTAAATGTAGACAACTTTTTCCTGAACTGCCATACAGTTTTTTTTTTCTTGGCAATTTGCTTTTCACCTATCAAATTTTTCATTGCACCCATCCGGATTTTATTTCCGAAACACACTAAATCAAATTTGGAAATATTCTTTGGAAGACACTCACCGCTCTTATTCAGGATTAAACTATAAATATGATGTAAAAAATAGTTTTGATGTATTATTTTAAAGGATAGGGTATTATATATATACATACAAGAAGACTATAATTCCTCATCTATTAAAGGGATGACAGTTGCACATATTTGCTTACAGAGATAATAATGTCTAAATTATAGCTAATACACTATTTGATTACATAATATTTGCTAATAGAATATTTGACATATCTTAACACCCCACTCAAGTTAGTGCATGGATATCACACATTCCCAACTTGAATAGAGAGACTCATTAAATACTCTGTTTGACACTTCTTTCGTGAGAACATCAGCCAACTACACAATTCTGATCTTACAAAAAAAAAGTAAATTATTCCAACTTCAAGTTTCTCTTTGATGAATTGTCTATCAATCTCCACATGCTTTGTCCTATCATGTTGCACCTGATTGTGAGCAATTGCTATAGTCGACGTATTATCACAGTACAAACTCATAGTTTCATTTTGTTTAAAATCCAAATCTGATAGCACATTTTTAATCCACAAAAGTTCACATACACCTAGTGTCATGCCTTTGAATTCTGCTTCAGCACTAGATCTTGCTACTAAAGACTGTTTTTTACTCCTCCAAGTTACAAGATTTCCTCCTACAAAAGTAAAGTATCTAGAGATAGATCTTCTATCATCTTTTGAACCTGCTCAATCTGCATCAGTGTACCCTTCTACTTTTAAGTTTCCATGATTTGTGAACAAAATGCCTTTTCCAGGAGTGGACTTTAAATATCTCAATATCCTCTCACCAGCATCCATATGAAGCTTTCGTGGGCTCATGCATAAATTGACTAATAACATTCACTACATAGGTAATATCTGGACGTGTATGAGAAAAATAAATTAATTTTTCTACCAGCCTTTAGTATCTCCCTCTATCTATGTTTGCTGAATTTGAGCATTGAAAGAGTTTATGATTTTGTTCAATTGGTGTATCAACTGGTTTATTCTGAAGTAGTCCAGTTTCCGATAGTAAGTCAATAGTATATTTTCTTTGGCATAGAAAAATACAATGTTAGCTACTTTAATACCCAAAAAATATTTGAGGTTTCCAAGTTGTTTCATCTAAATTCAGATGTAAGGTATTGTTGTAAACTGGAAATCTCATCTTGTTCATTTCTTGTAATAATCATGTCATCTACATATATAATCAAAGCTTTAATTCTTCCCTTTCCTCTTAAAAAAGAATGTGTGATCATAGTTACTAGCTCTATAGCCAAAAACATTCATAGACTTGGTAAACCTTCCAAACCATGCTTTTGGGGATTGTTTTAATTCATATAGAGCCTTCTTTAATTTGCAAACCTTCATTCCAATTGAATCTGTCATGCTTGGTGGAGAATTCATATAAATTTCTTATGAAATTTCTCCATGTAGGAAAGCATTTTTCACATCAAATTGTAGAAGAGGCCAATCTTGGTTTTGGTTTGCTGCTAGTGATAAAAGTATTCTCACAATATTGAGCCTTGGCTATCGGTGCAAACGTTTCTTGATAATCTATACCATAAGATTGAGTGTAACCTTTAGTCACAAGTCGTGCTTTATACCTCTCAATAGTTTCATCAACTCTATGCTTAATTGTAAATACCCATTTGTAGCCCACAGTTTTCTTCCTTCTTGGTAAGGACACAAGATCCCAAATGTTAGTTTTTTTCTAAAGCTGTCATCTCATCAACCTTTGCTTTGGTCCATCTAGGATCTGCCAAAGCTTCCTGTATATTACTAGGAATAGAAATTGAAGATAATTGAGATACAAATGATGCATATGACTGGGATAACCTGTGAGATGACACATATTTAC
>Ga0099822_1006441_pt1 | contig 15277 bp, 10 predicted proteins | sample CowpeawhiteBW_FD_76839 | JGI IMG/M metagenome (GOLD analysis project Ga0099822, IMG submission 76839) | Root nodule microbial communities of legume samples collected from California USA - Cow pea white BW | ecosystem: Host-associated > Plants > Roots > Nodule | place: USA: California | collected...
AAAAAATATATAAAATATTTAAAAAAATATATAAAAAAAAAAATAAAAAAAAAAAAAAATATAATAAAAAAAAAAATATATATATATATATATATATATATATATATATATATATATATATATATATGCTTACAGCCGTTATATGTTTGTCCGATCGTTTACTTTAAAAAAAATCATGTTTTATTTTTGGAATAAATAAAATATTTACTTTTAAAATAAAAGATAAGGGATTAAATATATTTTTATTTCTCAAGTTTTAGTAAATTTTGAAATTAATCTCTTTTTGAAATTTTAAATCAATTTAGTCATTTATTTATAAAAATGCGTGAATTTAATTATTTTTATCAAATTTTGTTAAGTTTATTTAACATTTTAAACCTATTTTATGATAATATTTTAATTAACATTAAAGTTAAAATGTGTCAAACAGTGTAAATAATTCAAATACTATCATGAAATGCGCTTGATACATTAAATCAACTCAACAAAATTTAGTTAAAATGACTAGATTTACGTATTTTAGAAATGAATAACTAAATTAATTAAAATTTTTAAAAATGAACTAATTCTAAATTTTATTAGAGAAAAATATATTTAATCCAAATTTAAAAAACCTTAAATTTAGTCTTCAATAATATATAAAGTAAAAGAAAGAGAAACACAATATAACTTGCCGACAAGGTCATATAGTCCAAGAGCGTGAGGGTGCATGCTCATACATTTATTTTATTTTGTCAGACATTGCAAATTGCGACCCAACCTTCTTATATTAACTGTAACACTCAACATATCCTTTCCTTTCACACTATCTTCCTAACAAAACTCGGTTTGTCGCATATATTTCGTGTTTTTTTAATTAAAATATCACAAATATTACTATTGATACGTAATTAAAAATTTATATTGAATAAAATTTCACAATACTCAAACATTTCCTTACCTGATAACATTTACGTTCTTTTCTATTTTAACGAGATAAAAAAATAGAAATTAAACTCAAATCATACCAGAAATGAACTAAAAAATATATTATAGTAATAAGAAAAAACCTTAATATAAATTAGAATCGTAAAATTTCTTACACCGTCCTTCTTTGATAAGATTAGAACGGTGTTCCATTTCGAGGGACATTTGATAAGATTATAACAGCAATTTGTGATAGAAAAAGAAGAGGAGTAAAGGTGACGGTGATTGATGTTAATCATAACATAGTAAACTAACTACTTGCGTTAAAGTCATTAATATTAAATTGTCAACGCTAATGAGATTTAATTAAGAAGTTGTTGTATTTAATTGAATTTGGGTTCAATCTACGATGGTTATACACTGAAAAGAGTATCAGTGTCTGGTTATGCAACGCATCTTTCAATATTCTTTTGTTATAAATTAACATTTCAAATCTCTTAATCGTTACGTTTGCCATGTTCAAGAAATTTTATTACATTTGTGACACAGATCAAACTCAGGTTTGAATCTTCTGTGCTGAATAATCTTTTCTCACAGCATTTTTATTTTTTTTCATTTTTCAGTTGTTGTGGAGTCATTGTCGTCAATGTAATTTTATGCAAATTATACAGTATAATTCGAAAATTTCATGATAAGCTTTTTAATCTTAATTTCAATCTCTTCTGGAAGGTGTCCCCAACGCCTTTCAAATCTGAATTGCGATGAAGTACTGTTGACGTTACCATGTGAGCATGAATGAATAAAAAGGAAAATTTTCTTCCTTTTTTCTTGTTCTATGACACATTTCCACTTGTGCCTGGTTGTACTTTTCCCATCACTGAAAAAAAGTTTTTAATATTATTTTCTGTTAAGTAAACCATAGTCAAAGGCATGAGTTATGAGAAGTTTTACTATTCTCTCTTCTCTTGTCCGTTTCCCACAACGCGTTTGATTCTTCATATCAACACTTGAAACTCTGAATTCGTTATCTTCACACATAGTGCTGGTGTTTCTGGGTCTCTCTCTTCCTCGTCCTCACATTTCCTTCACTTTTTGGGACAATTTCTTTCGCTTCTTCTTCTTCATTCTTTTCTTATTAATTACAGAGTTTGTCAGCTTCTAAATCAGATGAGAGAGATAGAGAGAATATAAATATAAGGTGGATCACCCAACCAATGGGTCTACAGCTGTCCCAGACAGACATGATGAAATCTTAGTTTACTTTAGTTGTCCATTTGAGCTAAGCATCATCCATTTAATGTAAGTGTCAATTTTTGTTTTGTTTAATGATAATGTTGTTCCTTGTAACTGACACCTTCTCATCGTGTGGGGCCACTGCCACATCTTGGTTATGATTCTGAGCTTTGTTTTTATCCATAATTGCGTTCTCTCATGCTAAACTAGGGTGTATTTATTAGCTTCTGCATTTGGGGTATGGTAAATGATTTGTTATGTTATTCCATTTTTTTGCTGTTTTTGTTGTTGACCATTTACTTCGTTGGTTGGTTAAATTGAACGTGATGATTTTCTGTCAGTTAAGATGTAACATTTGTGTCCTATGTTTGATGATGCGCTCTCGTCATTTACATTTTCATAAATTGCAACGTAAGTGTTTGATGAAAATGACACGGTTTTATTGGACTTGCCTTTTGGTTTGTGACGAAATTTCAACTAAGGGTGTTGTGTTTTATACTTTAATTATTATTTTCAGAAAATTGCGACGTGGTGTGAGGACCAGCAGTATAATTTTCCTTCTGCAAGTTGCGGTTGTGGATGAGTTGCTGAGATGTTCACACATTTTCTGTCCTTTTCTGTTTGGTTCCAATAAGGATCTTTCTCCTCCTCTTTCCGTATTCTTACCATAGCCTCATATTTAAATATTAACTGCCAATAGGGGCCAAATTTATGTTAGTGACTGATTCCATATTTAAGAGCTTGTGCTTCTAAAGTCCAGCATAACACGCTAGTGTCTTTCTGGGTTCTGTTGTGATCTTTTGACCTCAAACAATGAAGGCAAGGAGAGGAAAACGCTCTGAGGTAAGGCTTAACATTACCATGCTATGAAACTTGCTTTTTGGCTGGTACCTTGTTCTTAACAGAATTCCTCATTTCGTTTTATTGCAGGCATTCTGGCCTTCCATTGTGATGAAGAAATGGTTAAACATCAAGCCCAAGGTGAATGACTTCAGTGAAGATGAAGTGGACACTGAAACCGAGAGTGAAGATGATGGTATGTTTGAGTTTTACCTTATTCTTTTTTCTGTTTAGTTTGATAGTTTCCAATTTTTCCCATTTGCTTCTTTCAGCTTGCTCTCTTAGAGGCTCAAGAATGCGTGAAGATAAACCACCCCTTAGAACACAAGAGATTCCTTCCAAATTCTCAAGTCAAAGATCAGGCAATTCTCCGTTCCTTTTCAGCAATCTGGTTCTCTTTTGAAGATAAATGGAAAACGAAGAATGATTCCATTATAACTGGTTTTAACATTTTCTTTTCTCTTTTTAGACCTTTTGCCACGCTTGATAGAAATTTTTAACTGTAGCTTATTATGAAATTAAGAATATGAAATAACAACTTGGCTTGGCTTTCACAACTTTGCTTTTAACTGGACTCAAACTCGGTCAATGCCACACAACTTTTTGATGTTTCGGATGCAACTACGATTTGAAAAGAATTCCCTGGCAGAAGCAAAAGGTCGTCCAAAGCATATCAATGTGTTCAAAGAGAATTTTAAGTGAACCATCTTGTTTTATGAATTCAAATGATTGTTCTTATCACCTGACACCATTAGCCGTGATTTGATATTTGTAATTCAGATGCATCTAGTAAGGGCCAGAAGGCAAGACACAGAAGAGGAAAATCTGAAACTCTGCGAGCTCAGTACATAAACACAAAGGAAGTGAGGTGTGGAGCTAACCTGGTTATGCAGCATGACATTTAGACTTAAATTAAATTGAAGCACATCAATGAAAGGGATCTTAATTTTGATTACTGTTCAGGGTAACAATTGGTACATGGAATGTTGCTGGAAGACATCCCTCTCAGGATCTTGAAATTGATGACTGGCTCTGTACTGAAGACCCAGCTGATATTTACATTCTTGGGTGAGTACTGTGAGTTTCTGAAGTTGCCCGTGATTTATTATTATCTCTATTGAAAATCTTGTTTTGTTTACCAAATCTGCAGAAAACATCCTTGTACCTTCTGTTTGTACTTTTCAGAAAACATCCTTGTACCTTCTGCATGGTTTTCTGATAACTAAAGTCTTTGTGGGCTTTAACAGTTTTCAGGAGGTAGTTCCACTGAATGCCGGAAATGTGCTAGGAGCAGAAGATAATACACCCATTCAAAAATGGGAGGCAATCATTAGAAGATCTTTAAACAAATCTTCTGAGCCTGACAGTAAACACAAAAGCTACAGTGCCCCTCCTTCTCCAGTGTTAAGAACTTCTTCTGCAGCTGATCTCCTAGCAGATACTATAGACGTTGATAATCCAATTCCAATAGATATGATGATTGAGGAATTGGTAGGAACAGTAGAACATGACGAGGTGAAACAGCAAGAAGTGAAGAGCATAATTGAAATAGAGAATAACTTACAGTTGAGGAGAATATATGGCATTGATATTGACTGGCCTGAACGCTCATTAGATGCGATCCCCCAAATTGTTGATTCCAACTCAAAGTTGCGGAGAGTACTAAGCAGTTCAGCCAGAATTGGCTTTAACAGGACTGAAAGTACTTTGAAATATACTGTTGGATTGAAACGTTCACACCACAGTTCTGGAAACTTGGGCCTGCTGTGGGAAGAACAGCAAGTGATACCTGAAGTGGTTGATTCTGTCTCTGATTTGTTATCAGCTGAGGGTGATGATGCTTTCATTGAAATGGTGAACACGGAAGATGATAATGAACTAGGTACCATGAAATCTTGTGGAAATCCAAGGTATGTCAGGATTGTGAGCAAGCAAATGGTAGGGATATATGTATCTGTTTGGGTTCAGAGAAGGTTGAGAAGGCACATTAATAATTTGAAAGTTTCCCCAGTTGGAGTTGGTCTTATGGGCTACATGGGAAACAAGGTAAGACATGTTTCACACTGAATGTGACATCATTATGCAGACATATTTCAAAGCATTCTTAGCAATGAGGGGTAGCATTTCAAGTGTTACCTAGCAAAGTTTTATTTTTGTGATCACTAACCATCAGTGATTGTATTGTACCTACCTACACATTTGGACATGAGTGATGTGATGTGATGACACATTGTCACTGATGCAGGGATCAGTTTCGATTAGTATGTCTCTCTTCCAGTCACGTCTGTGCTTTGTTTGTTCCCATTTGACTTCTGGTCAGAAGGAAGGAGCTGAACATAGGAGAAACTCTGATGTTCATGAAATTCTGAGACGCACTTGCTTCTCACCTGCCTTTGATGCAGATCAACCACAAACAATCCCATCTCACGAGTAAGCTTCACTGTGTGATGATGAAACCTTTTTTCTTCTTTACAATTTCAGCAAAGTTTTCCTTAGAGATACTATGTTCATCGAGTGCTGTTGGTTGCTAACAGCCAGATTTTCTGGTTCGGGGATTTGAACTATCGTATCAATATGTTGGATGCTGAGGTTAGAAAATTGGTGGCTCTAAAGAAGTGGAATGAATTGATGAATTATGACCAGGTGAGACTTGTGCCTACAAAATATGCTTATTCTTAGTTTTAGCTTTTTATTTGAGCTTGAATGCCTTAGATAAATAGTAATTGGTTAAACTAATTTTGCAGCTAAGCAAAGAATTGCGTATTGGGCGTGTGTTTGATGGATGGAAAGAGGGGTCGATAAACTTCCCACCCACTTACAAGTATGAAATTAACTCTGATAGATATGTTGGTCAGAGCCCAAAAGAAGGTGAAAAAAGAAGATCTCCAGCATGGTAAGTGCAACACTGGATTATCAACCTAAGAATATTTTGTTGCTACATCACATATGTTATAAAAACCATTCAATAGGCAAAGTAGGGGGCAATATTTTAATCTGGGGTAAGATTATGCAGGTGTGATCGTATATTATGGCTAGGAAAAGGAATAAAACAACTACAATATGGCCGTGCAGAAATTAACCTCTCAGATCATAGACCAGTTAGTTCAGCCTTCTTGGTTGAAGTTGAAGTGTTTGATCATCGCAAGCTAAAAAGAGCTCTAAATTTCACTAGTGCAGCAGTGCACCCAGAGATCTTCCTTGATGAAGATGGAGAAATATAATCATATTAGAAATTCATTGAATTCAACTACAGTCGTATTAAATTCTGGTAAAATATAGTGTTTTACATTTTTTCCTTGCAACAATCCAATTTCTGACATGCTGTGTGGGATATTCTTTTGGATAGATATAGATTATACAGAAGAAAAAAAAAATACTTATACATGATTGTGCATTCAAAACAAATTTTGGGGTTTGCTTAATGCTATCAGGGTGTTGGAGTTTTGTGTTTGTATCATGATTTGGCTTGCATGTATGTGTTAACATGGATTTATTCTACTGCAGTGTGTTAGGAGCACTCTTCTCAAGTTAGCTCAGAAAGAAGAATCCATTGAGATTAACTGTGATATCAATCATTTTGCCAATCTAAATTGCATAGGAAGCCATTGAGATAGCTATAACAGTAAACTGTATATACTGATACAAAAAGATGATTTTGGAACCTTTTTTTCATCCCTAGTAAACAGTCATTATTTGATTTTAGCCTCATCAGTTGTGTTGTGTTCCATTATTTTATATTTTTGGACAATAAACATGGGATGGTGATTTTTTAACAGTGCACAAGTTCTGTATAACCTAGCATTGAACTTCAAGCATTAACGGGAAAGAGCCTTGGATGGTTTTGGTGTGATTGTTGCTAATTAAATTTTACCACTTTGCTTTTGTTCTTGTTGGCATTTTTGTTCCCCAATCACAAAAGTTGTCTCTTAAAATCCTCTTATGCTCTTACCTGCGCACTGCATCAAGTATGAAATAGTGAAAGTTCATTTGGTTAAAATCCATCAATGTCACACAACATATAAATTCGGAGAAATTAATTCCAAGCTATTCCATAAGTTTCATAGCAACATATTAAAAATAGGGAAAATGTTCCTTTTAATTTCAATTCACATTTCAAAACATTTACTACACTATTCAATCAACACAAAAATATTTACCAATTATTTCTACTTTTTATTTCTTAAGTAAAAGAATTGTCACCAAATACATTTAAAGAGTACTTAAGATTACTAGAGGAAGAGGTGAAAAGATTAGATTGTTGAAACATGAAGTAAATGAAATTCTTTATCACATATTTATATAGTTATAAGTTGTCAATAAATTCATCAAATGAATTTTTTTAATTGATAAACAAAGGAGTGAAAAAGAATTGAAAAGTTGAAATATATTAATATACTAGAAAATTCTTATTAGATATTTATGTCAACATAATTTAAGTTGATAATGTATAAATTAAATTTTATAAAATGGAAGCAGTAGGTAATTTGTTGAAAAATCATTACATTCTTATAAAATATGCATAACATTTTTTACCTAAAAAGTCATTTAAAATCAATTAACTAGACTCTACAATATTTGTGTTTTACTGTTTTTTCCTTTCCTTTGTATTAAGCTTTAAAATTTTCAATTATGTTTTTAAACACTTTGTTCCTTTGTAATACAAATGTTAAATAGATGAACAGAGTTTTGAAGCTTTTAAAAATTAAGATACCAAACACTAAAAATATCAAAACTTAAAAAAGGACTAGAACTAACATTTAGAAGATAAGAAAGTGTAACTATTGTTTTGCTCAGAAAATGATTCTGACTTCTTGTACAGACCATGAATATTGACTCTGCATACAAGTTAACTAAGAAAACTACATGCACCAGCATAAACTCTCCTAACACTCAATAATACAATATACAATTTGAATAGCTTCATGGAAAATTACCATCAAAACAAATAATATACAATTTCGTCCTTGTTCTTTTCCACATTTTCAAACCAACTTAGGGTGGATAATTCTCCCATGACAACACCTTCTGCTACCCAGTTAATATATACAATGCTCATAAAACAGAACAGAATTAAAAACAATAAACAGAAAGTCAAGTTGGTTGTATCAACTCTTGGTGGAACCAAAGCACCTGGCAAAATTCTCTTCCCTAATGTTGGTTTGAAAACGTAGAAGAAAACACCAACAAATTGTACAAGAAAACATTTTTATCAGAAGCTTCAGTTTAAGCACATACAGCAGCAACATACAGCACCAGCATTTCCCATTCCCATTTTTCATCATTTCCTTCGATGGAGAGTATGAAGATCGCACTCTTGTTGATGGGTATTTTGTTAAATGCTACAACTCTAAGTGGAGTGGAACTTCTTGCTCATGACTACTACAAGGAGAAGTGTCCCATAGCCGAAAACATCGTGAGACATAACGTGGAGGTGGCACTTTTGAAAGATCCTCGTTTGGCAGCTTCTCTACTTCGCTTACACTTCCATGATTGCTTTGTCATGGTAAGTAACCATCTTCCATTTCTCTCTTCTTTTGCTTGAGCTTTTCATCTCCACGATCAATGATTCTTTTTTTGTTGTCCATTTGTTGGATGTTGAATTGAAACAAGGGTTGTGATGCATCGGTGCTTCTGGACAGCGTGGAGGGCATGACAAGCGAAAAACTGGCAGGGCCAAATGTGAACTCTTTACGTGGGTTTGAGTTGATAGACAACATAAAGTATTTGCTGGAAGAGGAATGTCCCATCACTGTTTCATGTGCAGACATCCTTGCCATGGCTGCACGTGATGCAGTTCAACTGGTACATAAAAAGGAATGTCATTACTTATCAGACATGTATTGTTCTTCTGATTCACCATAGTTTCTGTTGTTGGCTTTTGCAGAGAGGAGGACCAAGATGGGAGGTGTTGCTAGGGAGAAAGGATTCTCTGGAGTCAAGTTTCACTGGAGCTAACCTTTTCATTCCTGCTCCAAATTCTTCTCTAGAGGTTCTCATAGATAACTTCAAGCAACAAGGCCTTGACACAGAAGACTTGGTAACTCTATCAGGTATATATATTATTTTGACAAACGGTAACTAAATTCAAACAATGAAATCAACTGAAAAATTAAGAGATTATGCAACTAATCAGGTGAACAAAAACCAGGTAGCCATACTATAGGAAGAGCAAGATGTTTAAACTTCAGGCAGAGGATATATGAAGAAGAAGATGAATATCACCATGGCAATGATCGGTACAAACGGTACACAACCTTCAGGAGAATCCTGCGGTCTATTTGCCCTGTTGAGGGAAGGGACAACAAATTTGCACCCCTTGATTTGCAGACCCCAAAAAGGTTTGACAACCAGTATTTTATAAACATTCTTGGAGGGAATGGATTGTTAGGTTCTGATAATGTTCTTATCAGCCAGGATTTGGATGGACAGATTACAGAGCATGTGTGGGCTTATGCATCCAATGAAAAACTTTTCTTTGCTTCATTTGCTAAATCTATGATTAAGATGGGAAATATCAATGTTCTTACAGGTGATGAAGGAGAAATTAGGAGGAATTGTAGATTTGTCAATGCCTAGTAGTAATGTATACTTGCTTATGATCTGTTATACACTAATTGAACTCAATCTCATTGCAGTTCCAATTCAGAATAGATTATAAATGAACTTCATCAAATAACAAATGAAGGAAACAAAATTTTGGTAATCACGCATGTCTTTTAAGATCAGAGTTGCAAGTGGGAAAATATTTCACTTTAATACACAAAAAGAATGATAATGATGAATTATTACAATAGTTGTATATCGTTTCATCAGACTCAAATTATGTTAATGCTGGTAAACATAAAGAAAAGTTAGAACAAAGAAATAAAAATAGGGCATCAGTTCTCCAAGGTGATAAAACATCAATGAATTTAATTCAGACGCAAATTACCCATTTTTTAAGATGAGATTCATCACATGCCCATTTCAAACAGCGGAAAAATCGTTTGATAAATTATTTAAAAATATGAATTAATATAAAAATAAAGAAAGAGAGAAAATAGAACGTGGCAATGACCGAGAGCCCACCGGAGACTCGCTTCCGACACCTGCATTTTGAACCTTTACTGAACCGTATACATACATGGCGATGCTATAACTTCGACAGGGAAGAAGGGTTGTGACATTTTATAGATACATATTAGGGTTTCGTAAGAGGAAGTTAGAATTTTGGTTGGGTTTTGAATGGGCCGTTGAGTATTACAGGCCCAATTCTATCTACCCAATAAAATAAAAGGATAATGTTTTTTAATATATTAATATCTTTGATTGATACCAAATTTTGCAAAGTAAATTACCATTCGATGCATTTTAATCCTTTTGATTATTATGAATACGTTATGAACAAGTATTTAAAAGAATTGACAAAAAATATTTTAACATAATTTTTTATACATTTAGTATATCGGGTGTTTTGTTTATTTTTATTCGCCATTTTACCTTTTTTCTTAAAGAGAGTTTAATTCCGTTGTTTGAAGGGGGTGAGCCAGTGATTGAAGTAATTCTGAAGTTATAAATATTAATGGACTTAATTATTAAAATTATGAAAATATCATTTTAGTATTTAAAATTATTAAAGATAATACTATATCCCTCGAGTTTGATTCACTTTAATTACGATTTTAAATTTGAAACATGACCAAACAATTATATCAAATATTCAGAAAGAGAATTTTAAAGACAATACTTACATATTAATGTTTTTTTTATAATTTGAAAGACTAAATTAACTGATATCCAGAATTAAGTCAACGTAAGACAAAATTTAAGTTCAGCTTCTTAAGTATTTTTGTATAAATAATTTTACCAAACACTAAATTACGATATCAATAATTGCCAACCAATCCTTTCAGTAGTTTTCCCGGTGTTCATCACCATTGGCTTGGTTCAGTTATCACTGTCAAGCGTGGGAGTTCAATAAAATTGGCATGAACTGAGAAGGAAAAGCTGGGTCCAATGTAAGGTAGACACTGATTGATCAAATTAACAACTCATTATTGCAAACTACTGCTAACATAACTATCATCATGAACTACGGGAAATAGTTCTTATATCAGAAACTGGAATGGTGTGTGTAGTAATCACCTAATGAAATAAGCCACCATACAACATTTCAGTTGCAGGAGAACTGTGATTTATACCCAGAAAACTAAACAATCACTTAGTAACAGTTCATAGCATTTTTTTGTCAAAATCAATTCAGATTTTCCTTGTTGAAGGACTACAACAACACACAGTTACTTTCAATTTTTCATGACGCCGCCGTAATCTTGAATCCACACCATGAATTATGAAGTGAAGGTCTCTTTCTCTCTATATATTACTAAATATAGCTTGGTCATAGACAGTTGCAAAAAAGATTACAAAGTATAGTTACACTGAACATTAATCAGTAATTGTTAAGAACAAACAAGAAAGAAAAGCTTGAGGTCGTATACAACATTGCAAGACAGGCAAACATTGAAAGCATAATAAAAAAAGTGGTAACAGCCAACAACCTTGACCTTGCTAAGAGGTAGCAGCCTTAATGGCTTTCTGCAACTCAGATTCCACGTCAGTGGCCACACTCTGCGATTTATTTGGCTGCACTTTTTTCTCATCCTCTTGTCTTCCACTCTTGTAGCTTCTTCTACGCTGCGACTCCTCAGAAGAGGTTTTACTCACTCTGTTTGGTTGCAGCACCACTTCTTTTCTGGCGGTGGAAATTCCCATTTTCATCTCATCCAGAGCATTTTTCATCTCCCTATTTTCCCTCTCCACGTTCTCCAAATCTCTCCCCATCCAAAAACACATTTCCTTCAACACCTGCAAATCAACTTCAGAACCGACCCTTTTCTTCTGACTATTATCATTGTTATTATTCTCTTTCCCATCCTCAACCCTCTCTAACCCTATCTTATTCACGGTTAAGCTCGGCATTTTGGAACCGAAATTCCGGGGAAAATTCACCCCCCATCGGAAGTTCAAGAAGAAACCTTTCGTAACAGGCACCACCGTCCGAGCCATAACCCTAATTCCAGGAGAGAGAGCGTGTTTCCCATCGTTGTTAGAGTTTTCCAAGACGTTAGGGTGTGATTGGTCTCTGTTATCGCACGGTTCCAATTTCAGATTCTGCCAACCCGAGGAAGACTCGTCGGACACAATTTGAGGTGTGGGAGGGAGAGGAGAAGGGGGTGGTGGGGTGTCGGAGAAAACGGTTTTGTGGAGAGAGAAGTGGCCGAATTGGGGTTTGAATTGGAGAGAGAAAAAAGGGGTTGGGGTTGGGGAGAGGGAGAAGTTAGCGGAGAAGACGAGAGGGGAGTGGGCCGGGGAGCCCAACAGGCCCAGGCCCGACTTGAGGGAGAGGGAGAAGGGTTGAGAGGCGGTGGGCGTGTAAGAGACTCTGAGGGACGGGCCTGATGTGAAGTTTGAGGAGAGTGAGAAGGAAAACTCGGAAACGGAGTTGGTGGCGGTGGTGGCGGTGACGGCGGAAAGAAAGGGGTTGTTGAGTATAGTAATGGGTACCTTGGCCGTCATGATTTGTGCGCTGTGTTGGTGGTGGTTTTCATCACCCTGGAACTTCAAGGACAGCTTCATGTGAGTGCTGGGGTGTGTTGCTGCAACCACCGTGCTATGAAAGATACAGAAGATGACGACGACCAACGAACTCGTCTTTGGGCCAAACACTAATCTTTGGCTTTCTTTTATCAACAATTTAATTACTGTTTTTTTCTTTCGAGGAATCAATAACTGAAATTTACTCTGTTTCACTTCAAAATAATCTACTATGATACATCATGTTACTAAAAATTCGAATTTCGGGCTTACAATTATGCAATTGTGATATATATTTTAGTAAATTTGTATACATTTTATTCATTCTACTGGATAAACTCTTCATTACACGTTCTCATATTTTTCGGATGGTGTTCAAATATATCTAAAACTTTATTTTTTTTATATTACAGAAACCTTCAGATATTTTTATATATATTTTTTTAAAATTTTAAATAAAATTATTTAAAAATAAATTCTTAAAAAGAAAAATTTTGATCAAAATAATAATTTTTAAAAACATTTAAAATTAATTATTCATTAAATATAATGTAAATAAATTTGATGTTCTAAAATGTAAATTTAAAAAGTTTCATCAAAATATAAATTTTGAAAAATTAGTATTTTGAAAAGTAAATTTAATTTCATAAATCTAAATAAAAAACAAAAATTATATAAAGTTAAATTTTAAACAAATTTTTAATAATTAATATTTTTTAAAATATTTTATTTTAATGACTTAAATATTTTAAAAAAAAGTTAGGCTCAATTAATTTTGAGTCTTTCAAATATTTAGAGTTCTCGGCCGAGTTACTATTAAATTTTTGTTCAATTAAGTATTTGCGGTTTGATTTTTTTATCAACTATATAATATGACACTAATATTGCATGTCAAGATTTTCAAGGTTTGTTATATACCGGTTAGTTAAGCAACATGGTGATGTTGTTAATGTCAATCTTGTTAGTATTTGTTTAAATAATGATATCAACATAAACAATAAGGTACTAACAATGTGATATTTTTGATGTTTAAGAAAAAGGGAAGGATTATATTAGATATGTTAGAAATATGGAAGGAAGGAAGAAAGTTATTCGTACCATGTTCTCCAAAAGGTGTATAAAGAGCATAGTAGCTTGTAAATTTTGCTGGACTAATGATAGATAAATCAAGTGAAGGTTATATGTAAACTTCTTCATCAAGATCATCATGAGAAAGAGCGTTCTTAACATCAAGTTCTTTGAGAATCCATTGGTTTGAAGCATCAACAAATAATAAATGAATGACGATAAATTTTGTTACTAGGACAAACGTGTTCAGGTAATCCAAATCTTTCGGTCTATACGAGCTTTGAAACAATCAACTGCATCCAAACACTTTGTTTTATTTTGTAGATTCATTTGTAATCTATAATTATTTTGTCAAGAAAAAGAAAAAGGTATATGAAGATCCAAAAATGATTAGTATTTAAGGATTGTAGCTCATCATCTATGGCTTGTATCCATTTGGGATATTTGGAAGCCTCAAAGTAGTTGCGTGACTAGGTAAAAATAGAAATCCATAGGATAGTGTATTTAAAATTTGAAGATAAATTATCATGTAAAATGTTTTTGCAAATGATATTTTACCGCAATGTTTTGTGTAAAAGTCTCGTAAGTACGTGGGTGTTTGTTTTCTACAGGTAGACCTTCTAAGAGAAGTTTGAATAGTTTCAATAATATCACGATGACGAAAATTTCCTCAAAGATTTAACCTACATAATCGTTTTTAAATTTGTAATTGTTTTTCTTTTAAATTTTTATGAAATTTAAAAATAATTTCCATTAAATAAAACAAATCCTTGAAAGAAAAAGTTTGTCATAATCACAATATAAGATAATTCAATATAGGATAGTTGTCTTATAACACCCCTCTTAATCAAGAGGGCCGTGTCAAGTCAGCAGCCCAATACACCTCAACCCCTCACCCCTCAGGCCACACAAGGACCACCAGGTAGGTTGTTGCCAGTCAGGGTCGAACCCCAGACCTGACCTTTAACACCCTCTCAACAAGAGAGATGTCACCAGTTGTGCTAAAATGTGAGAACCCTCTTTTATTTTTTCCCCCTTTCTAAGAACATTCTCTGCCAACACACAAGGAGATTATACTCCACTCACCTACACCTCTCTACTTCACAATTCTCCTCCTTCTCTCTAACCACCAAAGAAGTTCAGATTCCTAAATTCAATCCCTAAATTTGTTTTCATTCTTTCAGCAACAGCAACACAACCTGAGATCACCACAGAACCTCCTCCCCAAGCTGTTCGATCCATCCTTACGCGTAAGTCGAATTTCAATTTCCTCAGTTCACCTTCCTTCTTTCTGATTTTAGGGTCTTTAAGTGGTTGGGTCGAAATTTGGGAATAAACTCATGTCTAGAATTCCCTTTCAGCTCCTTAAGTGTTGAAGTGGTACCATTCTTCTGTTGAGAGCTGATCTTGCTTGGGCTTTGTTGTGGGAAGGTAAGGGAAGCTAACCCTTTCTTTAAGGTTTCTAGAAAATCCGTGAAAAAAAGCTTGAATTGCATGTTTGATTTATGGATTTGGTGTTTGAAATTGTGTGAATTGATGAGTATTTGATTGGTGCTAAAGGGAAACTGGCTTGCTGCATGAAGGAACAGGTTCGTGACCTGATATTTTCGCCTAGGCGAGTACCGCTCGCCTGAGCGAAAATACCAGGAAAACGCAC
>Ga0099822_1006451_pt1 | contig 15261 bp, 6 predicted proteins | sample CowpeawhiteBW_FD_76839 | JGI IMG/M metagenome (GOLD analysis project Ga0099822, IMG submission 76839) | Root nodule microbial communities of legume samples collected from California USA - Cow pea white BW | ecosystem: Host-associated > Plants > Roots > Nodule | place: USA: California | collected...
ATTTTTTTTTATTTTTATTTTTTCTATTTTTTTTTTTTTTTTTGTTTGTAATGTGTTGGTTTTTTTGTGTTTTTTTTTTTGTTTTTTTTTTTTTTTTTTTCCTTTTTTTTTTTTTTTTTTTTTTTTTTTTAAGTTTTGAATTTATACCGTGTTACTTATTTAATTAAAGTAGTATGAGTTTTGTTATGTTTTGCATTGTGATAATTGTGATTTGTGAATATAAATTTTATTTTTTTCTAAATAGGTGAGAGGTGATAAATTTATATCCGAAAAATTATGATAAAAAGTAAAAAAAATTGATTCTTTTTTTTAAAGAGGAAGGTTTGTGATAAAGATTAAAAAGAAATGCATTTACGTTAAGTAAACTTGAGAGATTTAATAAGAACCAAAAATTTAAAACAATATAAAACAAATCTATAAAGTTCTCAAAATTAAATATAATGAATTTAAAAATTCATTAGTACGTGATATGCTACTTACAATATAATGGAGGAGAGAAAATGAAAAGAAAAAAATGAATAGTTTTTCTTTTAAAGAAAAATTATATATAACAAATCTAATTTGACTCCCTATATTTTTAGTCCAAGTTCCGCCACTATATATATATAATCACAATTTCTCCATAATCATAACTCATGTATAACCATAACCCGACCGTTCAGGTGGGATGTCGCTGTAGCTCCGTGAGGCTTAGCTGGAAATAGCAGCACTGACCTAGGGTAGTAGCGAGGGAGACACGAGTGGTTCTACAACCATTACAGCGAGAGGGACACGAGCTTCGACGTCGAAGGAAGTGTCGCGAGCTCGTGTGGTTGCGCGGAGGAGATTTGAGGGGCGAGAATGAAGACCTGATCCGATAAGGGGGTTGTTGCCTGCTGCCTGGACGAAGCTTCGCTGGAATCTCGTTAATGATCGAGTGCGCTAGGTTTGAAATCAGCGTGGTTGGTGGGAAAATTGAGAAGAAGGATGTAATTTGTGTGTTTGTGGATTCTATTTGAGGAGAAGAAGGAAAGACAAATTTTGCAGCTGGAAAGCTATAAGAAGCAAAATGCATGAGAACAGAGAAGATGAAGCGCTAGAATATGAAAAAAAAAGGTTTTGCCAGAAAAGAAAACAAAAGTTACTACATCGTTTATTATGAACAATGCATGTCGTATTTCTCGTAAATTTTTTTTAAGAAATAAAGAGATATAGATACTATAGTGGTGCGATGTAATATTTAACGTATTACATCGCCTCTTGATATGATAGATATAATAGAGTAATATGATATTCAAACATTTTGAAAATGCTACCGCCTTCCTCTTTACATTGATTCCGCTCCAAATCCAAATGATGTTATATGTAATTGTTAAATATATACATTTTTTACTAGTGATAAAATGTATCTATTTGATTCTAATCTCATACATGGTAGCAAAAACATCTACGTGAAATAGTAAAAGAGACCTTATATATGAGAAGGAAGAAAAAAAAAACTTACTATAAGTAAAATTATAATTGGTAAAAAAATATTTAATTATCTTCATTTTACCATTATCTATTACTATCTAATTGAATATATAATGAAATTCAACTCTGGAAAGTTATATAAAAAAAAGTCATCCAAAATTTAAAGTACAAAATATATTTTAAAGAGATAACGAGAACTAAACATGAATAACGATATGCTCTAATTTAATACTTAATATAACTCAAATTTTATTTTTATAACTTTATTTATTAAACAGAAAATCATGTTTCACAAGTTTAAGTATTATTTTTACAAATAGAGAAATAAATAGTTATATAGTATGTCTTTTTTGAAGGAGAATGTTTTCTAATTTTTTGACATCTAGAGACACTTATTTTGTAGAGAAATTGAAAATAGCTTCTAAATAAATTAATATGTTTTATGACAGAGAACACGAGAACATGATTATGAACATGTTTAAATCACAAGAAAACTTGGTAGGAATAAACCAAAGAAAGTTAATATTAAATCTTTGGGTTAAATATGTTTTTGATCCCTCAAGTTTCAGCGAAATTTGGAATTAGTCCCTCATCAAAACTTTTGACCAATTTAGTCCTTCATCTTTCAAAACAAAATCTTTTAAAAATTAAAGACATTTTTTGGAATATGAGAAGATTGACTAATGATAAATATTTTAATATTCAAAGGAATATATTTTCTTGATATATGGTGTTAAAAGTGGGTTTTAAGCCTAATTCAATTCCACAAAACCAGCTTGTAAGGTGAGGATTGTACCCACTTATATATTGTGAATTAGCCTTATATCTAGCCAGCCGATGTTCCAACATATGGAGTTCAAAGCATGAAATTATTTTCTTGAAGATAATGATAAGTTTTTTTCATAATAGTTTTTTTTTTATTATGTGTGCAATAATTTTACCATGGATTTGGTTTGGCCCCATGTTTTTTTTTTTAATAAAATCTTCAATGTAATGAAAGTGATGCCTAAACATGAGCTTAGTGAGAAAAAAAAAATCAAAGAAGCCTATATCTAATGCAATCATTTTGTTGTCCCATATTCACTAAAAAAAATTTCCTTAAATGGCAACCAATTTCAAAGATTAAAAATAATTTCTCATTATGGTTTTAAAATATTTACTATTATAAATAAAAAAATTATAATTAATAATTAATTAGACTATAAATTAGTCACTAATATTAATTACCAAAATTTTGTTAAAAAAATTAGTATTTAAATTAATCACTAATTATTAACTATCACATCTCCTCATCATTCATGAGACCCGCAACCAATTCATCTCTTAGAGCATTTGCTTTAGTGAGAGCATTGGAATGGTCATTATGCATTAATCAAAACATCCATCCATGTAAACCCGAATGCGCCTCTTCCCAGATTCTTCTTGTGGAAAATATTTGGGTTTATTGTGTTTGAGTTTTAACACTAAAATTGATTCAAAGTTTTAATAGTAATCCAATAAATACTACGAATACAAACCTTCGGGGATTTCAACTTGCATTTTATGTAACAAGAACAAAACGAAAATGTTTATACCAGACAATGACAGTGGAAAAAATTGATGGCTTGCAATTCTGCAACGAACCCTAATTGATGCGTGGAATAGCTTTTGAAACACTTGTGATACATAGCGAATCACAATTCAGTATTACTCTTCGTGAAAGAACCAAGATTTATAAATCATGGCGGAAAACAAAAGGGCAAAAAAGAGAAATACGAATCAATGAAATAATAATTAAATTGCAAAACAAATATTTAAATTTAAAATAACATAAATAATTGTAACGGTTAACACAAAATGAAAAATATTTCTAACAATTTATATAATGCAATAAAATAATTGCTAATAAAAAACACTATTTTTTAGTGTATGGATTTAACTACTTCACTGTTTTACTCTCTTAATTTAATTAATTAATAGTTTAAAAGTTATCTATTTTAATTCCATATATTTATCACATTAAAATGATAGTTAAAATTAAAATGTTAAAATTGTTAAATCGATGGTCAATTTAAGTAATGTCAAATCATGAGTAAAAAGCTATTCTTTTTATTGGCGCGAATTAGGATAACGCATTTAGATATTGCCACGTCATTTGCTATGTTAAAATCCGCAACTTTAATGACATTTAATTGAAAACTCAAAACCCATTTTTAAGAAAATAAATTAACAATAAAATAAACTAAATTTAAGACATAATAATAATTATTATTATAATAATAAATAATATCATGCAGGAGTTTTCTAACTACACAATTTAACTAATGGATAACAATAATTTTTAAATTAATATAAGTTATATGAACATAATTCAAACTTTAATATCGATAATTATTTTTTATTAGCAGGATTGTAATGATTGTTTATCTAATTATATATTTAGATAGTAAAGCAGTAAGTTAAGATATTCTGAATTTACTCATAACCAACTTATTACGTAATTATTATAAAAAGTAAGAAGTTATGATGTAAGTAGGTAGGTGAGGACAAAACACAATGATCCGCAGAAAAGACAAAAATTATTATTAGTTTACCATCTAAGATTTCCCACAAAACTAGGTTCCTCTCTCCCTTCAAATCCATGTTCTGCTGCTCCTAGTTTTCCGTTTCCCCATCGCATCTTTTTCCATTTTCCATTCAAACAAAACCAGCACAACACAAAACCTTTTTCTTCCACACTTTTCCTTTCTTCTTATATTTATTCAACCACCATTCCCACACCAACCATTTTCAAATTTCAAATTGCAACCAACAACAACAACAACCCCAATTTCTCAAATGAACATCGTACTACTCCTCTTTCTCCTCGCATCATCGCTTTCTTCAGTTTCCTGCACCGCACGCGCTCAATCTCTCTCACCGGAAACGCTCAATGACGCCGCCGTCAAAGCAACGCTTTTCTTGTCACTCGTCATCTTCGTTTTCGCCCTTCTCATCACCGCATTCTGCTTCGTCTTCATCCGCTGCATATCCAACCGAAACCATGCGCTTCCGCAAGTCACGCGCGGACTCGACCCGCGCGTGCTCGCCACGTGCCCCGTCATGTCATACTCCGAGCTCAAACTGAATCACCCCAAAGCGGCACAAAACGCCCCGTTTCAATGCGCGGTGTGTCTGGCGGACTTCGCCGACGACGAATCGCTCCGGCTGCTGCCCAAGTGCGGTCACGTGTTCCACGCGCGCTGCATCGAGGCGTGGCTGGCTGCGCACGTGACCTGTCCCGTGTGCCGCAGCGACGTGAGCGCGGAAACAGGGGATGCATGTGCGCGGCACGTGCTGGAGGAGGAAGATTCTGTAAGGGACTTTGGTGTTCTTGTTAGGTCGCATTCTACGGGTCACTCTCTAGAGGGCTTTTCCATCAAAGTTCCTGAGGAGGTGAAGAAGAAGGTTCTAGAAGATGGCGAATGTGGAAATTCCATGAAGATGAATCGTTCAGCCAGTTACGACGTCGTTGTGGGGATTGAAGAAGGGGGTGTAGGTAGCAATACTGCTGCTGCAACTAATAATAATAACAACAGTTGGGTTTTGTGGACTTCGCAACCTATTGATTCTGGTGGTTCGGGGATTCCGAAGTTTTGGGGTGCTTCAATGGTGAGAGAAGATAAAGAAAAAGGGAAAGTGAAAGAGTTTGAGGGAAGAACATTTTTTGATTGTGAAGTTTGATTTAGTGTGTTTTCTTTTGGAAGTGATGAGGAAAAAAAAATAGGTGTTGGGGTTTGTTGTACAGTAGGGGTAGGGTTTTAAAAGGCATTAATTTTCTTATTAACACGTAGTTTGATCTCAGATAGATTAAAATGTATAGAAAATTCTAACTATTGATTCTCAGTTAACTTTTTTTTTTGGATAATGATGGTTTAATCTGGACTTGGGAGTTGACTTAATAATTGGTTTTCTTAATTGATTGGTAAAAAATTAAATAGGAAGAGTTGTTTAGAAGGTTCTTTTGCTTCTGCAACTTAATGTTGGCATCTATTTAAAAATATACAGAAAATACAATTTTTGATTGGATTTGACTGGAGAGTTTATCCGTTCAATTCTGAATTGGGTCTGAAAAGATTTGATATTATCCGATTGACGAAAAGATTTACGGCATGAACTGCACAAATCTTTCGAGATTCAAATATTTTATTTTGTTCTGAAACAAAGCGTGAAAAACTGAGTTTTATCCGTGTATTATAATATTCTAATCAAGTGTACAGGAGATTGAACATAGATAATTATTAAATTATTATTATTTGTTATTATTACTGTTATTAAATTTGCTGCTAGGATTTTATTATTCTTATTCATAAATGATTTGCTCTTGTAGTTACATAATTATAATTATAACAAGGAAGAGTAATACCATATAATCATTAATACACTCTATGTAACTTATATTAATACATTGTCATCAAGATAAAGTAATTCTCAAAAATATTTTTAACAAATATTAAAGGGTTAAGTTTATACTTTTTGAAGTTATATGTAAAATTGGAATTCATCTCTCAATCAAATTTTAATGTATTTTGATCTTCAAACTTTAAAATTGAATAGATATAATTATTTTAATTTAATATTATTTTATTTTATTTTTTGTTTGTTAAGCGGTGTTTCACGATGATATTTGAGTTGGGATATGTCAAAACAGTACAAACAATTCAAACATCATTCTAAAATGTGAACGTAAAATAAATTTAATGCAATTAGACTAAAAGAATTATATCCATTCATTTTAAAATTTGAGGACCAAAATGTATAAAAAATTGAAACAAAAACGAATTTCAATTTTATAGCAAAGTTTAGGGACTAAAATATATATAATCCAATATTAAAAGCTAAAATTGTCAACAAGATAACAAAAATGTGAGTTGCATTCTTAACATGCACCTAACCATCCCATGACTCCTTTCAAAAGACTCACATGTCTTATGTATATCTTATTAAAGACTAACCACCTAGTCCAACTTAGATAGTCTATACTAAATATTAATGAGTTTATATGCTTAATATCCTTTATATAAGTTGATACCATCCACAACTAGGATTGTCAAAACAGGACAGGCCCGACGGGCCAGCCCATTGGCCTGCAAAAACAAAGCGGGTCGGGTTAGAGAGCAGAACCCGCCAACCCGTACTAACCTGACCTACCAAGCCCGCCAGCACAGCGAGCCAACCTGTGGGCCCCCTTAGTTAAAAAAAAGTACACGTGCAACATGTGGTTCAAACGAAAGAACACCTAATGCGAAACACTCTTCTCTCTACACCATTGACGAAAACTCTTTGCATCATTTGGGGTTATATATGTACACACCTACATCATTCAGTTCAACTATAAGTTTTTTAGGATTTTATCTACACCAACCAACAATCGTAACAAAAGTTTTGTTTTGTTTTCTTCTTTTTTTTACTTTACTTCCATTGTTTGTTTGCATGTATGAATCTTCTTAAGTTTTACATATTTATTAAATGATTGTAATATTTTTCCTACACTAAATATTAGGTAGAACTATTTTCAAGTTCTTTTTTTTTGTTTTTGCTGTAACACATGTCCATATGTAAAAGCATGTAGGTTTATCTTGTTGGGTCGATGAAAATAACACATCTTGAAAAGTCCCACGTCGCCTAGGATAACCAAGGAGGTGGGTGTTAATGACTATATAATGGACTTTAAGTTCATGATGTTCCTTGCCCCAAGTCAAGGCACTTTGAGCTAGTGTTTGATTTTTCTTATCTCTCTTATAGTAGAGTGTTGTGAGATGTAGTTAAATTCTTACTCTGGGGGGTGTGGGTGTAATTGGGGTCAAAAGGATGAGAGTGCTTTCTGTGTGTTGTATAAATTTGCACATAGTGATTATTCTTTGGTAGGTATGGTTTTTCTTTGATTTTGGGGTTTCCCATTATATTCTTGTGTTCCATGTTTTTATCTCATTTCTCTATTAATAGGATGATTCTTAGGGTTTTCCCAACAGTGGTATCAAAAGCTATGATTAAGAAGGATTTTTTCTTAGTATGCTTTGTGGTTGCAGCGTAGTCTGATTTTCCATATTAGAAAAGATTAATTCCTTGTAGTTGGAGAATCATCCTTGGTTGTTGAAGTTGAAACGAGAAATTTGATGGAAGGATCATTGTCAATGTTGTGTTGACGTGTTGAATCTGCAGTTGGGTTCGTGGAGGTGCAAGTACTATGAGTTTTGTTGGATCTGCAGTGGAGTTCGTGTGTGGTGAGATGCTCTTGGATCTACGAAGGACGTCGTAGTTTGTGCTCGCATGGCTCGGTGAGTAATGTATGATGGAGATCTGATTTGTGTGAGTCACAGTTTGCGGCATGAGTGTGGAGGAAGTGCTATGCAGTTTACAGATCTGATTCGACAAGAGTCAATGGTGGTGCTATGTCAACAGGCGTTACGTCGACATGTGTTGCGTCTCTAGTGAGGGAGTCAAATGGCACGGTGGTTGCGAAGTGCAGATGTTCGATCTGTGACTTTTTGCAAGGTTCGATGGTTTTGCATCGTGGGTTACGACATGGTTTCGACGAAGGGTGTATGTTGTTTATGCGCGAGCATTGACTAATATTTATGCAAGATGTGTGGTGATTATACATGGGCATTGGTTAGCATTGATGCAGGGTGCATGAAAATTCTTCGAATGACTTAAATTCGAAGTGGAAATTCTTGGAATGTTTTGATTCCAAGTGGAAATTCTTGTGATGATTTGATTCCAAGTGGAAATTCTTGGGATAGTTTGATTCCAAGTGAAAATTATGGGGACGACTTGATTCCAAGTGATACTCTTTATGGTGGAGTATGATTGCTCGTAAAGACAATGAAGATGTGTTTATTTTAATCACGATGGACAATGTTGGGCTGATGAAAATAACACATCTTGAAAAGTCCCACATCGCTTAAGATAACCAAGGAGGTGGATTTTAATGATTATATAATGGACTTTAAGTCCATGATGTTCCTTGCTCTAAGTCAAAGACACTTTAAGCTAGTGTTTGGTTTTTATTATCTCTCTTACAGTAGAGTGTTCTGATATATAGTTAAATTCTTGCTCTAGAGGGTGTGAGTGTAATTGGAGTCAAAGGGTTGAGAGTGTTTTCTATGTGTTGTATAAATTTGCACATAGTGATTATTCTCTAATGGTTGTGGTTTTTCTCCAATTTTGGGGTTTCTCATTATATTCTTGTGTTCCATATTTTTATCTTATTTCTCTATTAATATGGTGATTCTTGGAGTTTTTCCAACATATATTTGTTACTATCTCATATTTTTTCATTACATTAATTAAAATCAACATTATTAGCACAAACAATTAATGAAAACAAAAATGATTTGATAAAAAAAAAGTAAAGTTGGCCAGCTGGCACGAGCCAGGTTGAATAAACGAACCTGTTTTCCATTTACGAGCCAGCCAGGACCAGTCCGTTGATAGCAAGCCAAAAATAGACCTGAGCAAAATGGGTCAAACTAGCCCGTTTTAACACCTCTATCCACAACATACACCCATTAAAGGTCACACACCCTCAATTTCGATCATAAAAAAATAAAAAAATAAAGTTTCATAACATATCAAATTATATAAATTTGTGTATGATACATTCATAAATGTCCATACATCCATAAAGGGATACCTATATAAGGGAATCATTATATCTAATGATTAATTACCGTAAGAAATTTATTAAATAACAACCAAATTTAATAAAAAATAATTAATTATTATATTGATTAAATTAGAGATTATTTTAAAAACTAAAAATTATAACTAATTTCTAAATTAGATTCTAAATTTGTTTATAACATTAACTAATTATTATTGATTCAAGATTAGTCTCTAATCTAAAATAAAATCTCAATAGTTAATGATAAACACTAGTTTAAACTCTAATTTATAAAAATAGTTATAATTTTTTTATAGTAAAAACTATTTTAAATATTAATAATTTTAATTTATAAAATCATGTTTAACTTATTTAATATAATAAATAGTTATTTTTTATCTTAAAATTTAATTACTGATATTATTGTATAACAATAATTTTTAAAACCATGAGCAACACACTTAACTAAAGTTTAAATCGGAATTGAAGAAAAAAAATCATTAAAAACTTAAGTTCTTATAATTATATACCTCATTTTTTAATTTTTACTCTCTTTATATATATATATATATATATAATGATTGTCTTAGTTAAGAGACTTCTTAGTTCCATGTTCTATTCTACTTTATGATTGATTATAAATCCATCTATAAATTGGATTCATTAATAAATAATTATATGCAGGGGAAATTATGCCAATAATTGTTATGAGGTGTAGTGTCTCATTTCATTGTTGTTTACGTGTCCAAATGTTGTTTAAGTGTCTTGTACTACAAGGTACAAGCTCTTGCTATGTGGCGTTTGGGTAGTGCGTGAGTACTAGATATTTTTGGCTTCAATGTTCACATTATTATGATGTTTTCAACCACTCCAATTCAACAACAAATTTGACGCCAAATGTAGTTCAAGAATTGGGACCAGGAGAAACGTGATTTTGTTCGTAGAAGTGATTGAGAGGGATAGGGCGTGTTTGGTAATGTGAAAATAAGGAGAAAGAGAAGAAGTAGTGAACGTATGAAAGAGCGATTATTTGATAGGAGAGAAAGCATAGTAAAATAAAGCTTTATAAAAATAGTAGGACATTTCTAACATTTGTTTTATTACTCTAATATATTTTCAATTAAAATAAATTTATTTTTCAATTAAATAAGACTATTGTACATAATATTCAAATATTTATAGAACTTGATCTTTAAAATCATTATTTAATATGGAACAGATTTGTACCTACTATGAGTGAAAGTTTGAGATTTGGTGAACATGCAAATGGACCCATCATAGATTGAATTTGTTCAGTTTGAAACAATAGTACTAGAATGTGGTCACATGACATGGCGTGAGATCTGAAACCTTTACATTTTGATTGGTGAGAGGATACGTGTTTCAATAAATTGGTTTCTAAAAGGTAAAATAAGACATTTTTTTCTTTTGTTCAGATGGAGGGACTTAACCCCAACCAAAAGATACGTTAATCATCAGGTTACGATGTACGATATTTTAATTTGAATTATGTACTTTAAAATATTTGTATTCAATACTTTAAAATATTTTACAAATATATATCAATGTATTCTTTAATTTATAAAATAATAGTATTTTTATGATGATAATAATTTATAATTTTTTATGTTAATAATTTTAATATATATGATTTTAATTTGTATTCATACAATAACAATCATATATTTATGTTTTTAAAAATTATTATACACTTTTTAATATGCATATATCACGTTCGTACCCTATTATTTTTTAAATTAACGTATTGACGTATTAAATATGTGTCGTATCTGATATACATAATCATAGTTATGAGAGAATTAAACAGAACAAAAATAATTTCTTTTTCAATAAAAAGTAAACTAATTATAAAATAAACTAATTAGATGAGAATTATTGTAAAAAATTTGGTGATTATAAATAAAAGTAACTTTTTTTAACATAGGTTCTTTGAAGAATTTTAAATAAAAGTATATATAACTATAATTATAGAAATAATTCACTAGTGCAATTTTGGTCGTTAAAATCGTCTTATGCTTTGATTTTAAGAAAAACGAAAGATATAAAAATGTGGTGACATTTTTAAAAATTTCACAAACTTATAGGCTTCGGTAGTTAAGAGAATTGAAATCTATTTCTCTATATGCCACTAGAGATGTCAAAATGGATTTCAACCCGTGAGCCAACCCGGCTCACCACGGGTTCGAGCCGGGTTGGTGTTGAGAAAAATTCAACTTTTTTAAAAGTGGGTCGAACTCAACCCGGCTCACTTAATCCACGGGTTAAACGGGTTCGAGCCGAGTTGAAGGTGAGTTGGCCCACTTAACCCACCAACATTTTTTTAAACTTTTTTAAATTTTCTTTTCTTTTTTTTTTATTTTTTTAATAATTATTTACTACTCCTATTATATTTGTTCACAATTTCATATTTTTAAATGCTAGAATGTTGCTTAATTATATTTGAATAGTTTGAATGTTTAATTAATTTAATTGTCAAGTTATATTTATGTTGATACTTTAATCTTTAACTATAATCTTTATAATAAATTACTCAAATAACCGTCTTATAAACATTTTTTTCTAAATTAGCATGAAAAAATGAATAGTTTTTTTTATTTATATTTTGTTCAATAGCATGACAAAAAATTTGTGATATTAGCCATGCTTTCTTAGACTAATGGATACTTTCTTAGAAATAATTCTTCATATATTGGTAGTGAGCATAATCAAAACATTGGTTCTTGATTTTACTATGATTGTCATTTCATGGGTTACTTAAAAATTTATTTAAATATTTGAATACTAAAAAAAAAATTAGGTGGGTTGGTGAGCCAACCCACTTAACCCAACAACCCGTGGTGGGTTGAGCCGGATTACAAAATTTCTGGCTCATCAGAAAGTGAGTCGGGTTGGGTTCATTCATTTTCAACCCGGCTCGTGGTGAGCCAACCCGTGTGAGCCGGGTTAGCTCCCTTTGACATGTCTATATGCCACTTTGTTGTGCATAAGAGTTCTAAAGGAGCTCCATTCTCTGCCGTTAAACGTTGAACTAGTGAGTGATTCCTTTCGTTCTTTTTGCATTTTCTTTCCTGAGTTTGTGTCTTCCTTGGTTTCATTGTTGGTAAAGTTTGAGTTTTTTTTGCTACCATTTGTGTCCAGGGTAGCATCTTCCTCCATTGTAAGTTCGTTCTCTCTTCCCTCATTTTTTTTTCTGTTTCGTTAAGGCTCGTTATCTTCTTCCTAACACATGCATTACATTTGTGTCCAAGTTTTTTATTCAAATGGAATTGTTGTAGCACGTGTTTCCTTGCTTCCAAAATGTGTTTTACATTGCTGCAGTCCTCCCCCATTGTTGTGGAAAGGAAAACAAAAAAATAAATCTAGAATAGGCTTTGATTGTGGCAAAAAACGAAGCATATAGTGAAGAATAGGCTTTGGTTGCCCAAGGAACCAAAGCATATGATCAAAAAGGCTTCAATTGTTTTTAAAATCGAAGCCTATTCTCCACTTTCAAGGGTTTTTTTTTCAATTTGTTTTTAATTGCTTTTGGCTTTGATTTTGAAGGCAACCGAAACTTATTCTGAAAATATAGGCTTCGGTTAAGAACTAAAACCAAAAGTCTCCCATTCTTACCTAGTCTAAGTATGTTTTGATTGGAAAATTGTAGTATAATGTAAAAAAAAATATGTCAAAGCCTTCCTTACACTAGTGATCGATGTGATAAGATGACCCAAGAGGAAAAGTTGTTAGTTCGATCTTTGTGATGCTAACAATCGATCTTCAAGTTCTCATTTTTTTTTCTCTAAATATTCGTTCTCATGGTACTCCAATGTTCAAGTAAGTATTCGACTTTAGTTAATCTAATAAATGTAGGTCATGAAAAATTATCAATTACCTCATTATACATTCTCTATTTATATTATCTTTGATGGAGTTTTACCTTTTGGAAGACTTAATCAGGGCCCAATAACATTATAACCTTATTTATTGGTATAATTCACAGCTTACACTTTTAATCTTGCTATTTCGTTGACTTCTTGGTCATAATGTTTGGTATCGACAATGTCTTTGATCGGACAAGCACATGTGTTTGCGTTGATATCTCAACAACCGATCACTTGGAAGTTCTCGGTTCGAATTTTAGACATTCAGTTGTACTTCTCTAACCAAAAGGTGTAATGTCCAAAAACCATCAAGTAGATACAATAATGTGAGCTTGATTAACATAAGAGATTGATATCACTTCCAACTCAAACTTTTAAAATAATAAATTTATGAATTTTCTTTGTATAAAATTCTCAATTTTTTTAATTTTATCTGAGACTTAATCTCGTTCTTAAAATCTCAAAATATAGTCATATCAAAGAAGAATCTTAAAATACCAAATACATTATTTTTTATAAGTTAAACATGATTCTGAAAAAACATTACATAAAAGTGATTTATTGAAAAGCTTATCCAAGTTCACTGTAAGTGTTAATGAGAAGAATAAAAGACAACCCTAAAAGGGAAAAAAATGTGGATCTTTATGAGGTGAAGTTGTTACCATGTCCCTACACGCATGGGAAAGGAAAGGTTTCATGTTTCAAAATAAAAGAGTTGATGGCGTGAGATGATATCCTTCGTCCATGGAGAAAAGAAAAGAAAGAATAAAAAAAGAGTTTGGGTACCTTTTAGCAAAAGACAAGACAAGAATAGATAAAAATATTACCCTATTACTTTTCACATCTTTTTACTTTATTCTCAAACCTTACCAAAACCTTTCACTCACATCACTACCCTCTTAGCTCACCATGCATCATCACCCTTCAATAATTGCCTTTCATTTTCATCCATGCTTCTTCTCATTCGAAGGAATTAACAACTCAATACTCCACGCTACATGTGTGTGACATGGCCATCGCATAATATATATAAATAAATAACACAAAATCTACTTACATTACATCGAAAAGTTAATTTTTTTTTTATAATGCTAATTATTAGTATTTTGTTAGAAAGAAAATAAATCCCACAACTTCTCACCTCTATCCAAAACCTTTCGAAATACATTTTTAATACTTTTTATAAAATATAAATTTAAACAATTCGACAGTTGGATTTTGTATTTTTATCGTAATAATTATACTTATCAAAATTTATATCGTTTAAGTTTTATAGATAAATAATGAAATGCAGTACACATATTTTTTAAGTATTATATTATGTACTGAATTTAAGTTATGTAATGAAATTTTAAATAATTTCAAAATTGCATAATTTTATATATATATATATATATATATAATATAATTAAAAAAGATCAGGTTTAACAATTAGATTAATTAAATTTAAATTTTATAAAATTATTGAATATTTAATTTAACTAACTTTTACACCTATATTAACCCTATATATATATATATATATATATATATATATATATATATATATATATATATATATATATATATATTATATTCTCAACCCTACAAATGTACGGAAACAAACTAGTGGAAGAACAATAAATTGATGGAAATCAACGTCAATTAGAAAATATCCATAAATTTTCAATAATTGTGCGATAGGAAAAAAAATTGCGTATGCCACTTATAAAATTTAGGCATAAATATGATAGCTTCTTATTGTTGAAAATTTAATTAAGGTTAGTTGTCTACTACCTTTATAGCTCTAGAGAAATTAATAAGGGTGGGTGTTCAATAAATAGTCATAAGAAAATAAAATAAAATAAATATTCTTGTTATAAGTTAAATTAACGTAAATATATTTTATTTAAAAAAAATAAACAAGAGAACTTTTACAGACTTTAAAGGGTATAATTATGAGAAGACTAATTTTTTATCTTCTAAAATTTTTCTTCTTCTAGGTACTTTTTAAAAAATTTACCCACATAAAAGTTTAAACCAAAGCTTCTTATGTTTTGAAGAAATTTCGTTCTAAAACAAAATATTTTAATCTTATCTCTCATTTTTGCTATATTTTTAGAGGAGGGGCTTGTCAATAAAAGTGAAAGGAGATATACTTTGCATTGAATACGATTTTATCAAAACCATTTTTTCTTTAGAAAATATATAATAATAAACCCTACTATGACCTAGTCTTTTTATGATATCTCGATTAGGGTGTCAATTAGCCTATCAGAAGCCATGCATTTCAGATTGGATAGGTTTGAATTAATATATATA
>Ga0099822_1006452_pt1 | contig 15258 bp, 11 predicted proteins | sample CowpeawhiteBW_FD_76839 | JGI IMG/M metagenome (GOLD analysis project Ga0099822, IMG submission 76839) | Root nodule microbial communities of legume samples collected from California USA - Cow pea white BW | ecosystem: Host-associated > Plants > Roots > Nodule | place: USA: California | collected...
ATTTGGTTAAAAATATTTACTTGAAATATCAATTTTGATGGAAATATTTGTGTACATTTATACATAAATTAAATTTGATTTCAATTTGGAGAGGGACAAAATTGCTGAATTTTTACAAAAATTGGGACTAAATTGAGACAAATTAAAATAAAGGGACCAAATTGAGATTAACAAAATGACACGTGGCGTAATACTGACACGTGTCACTATCACTGCCACGTGACATGATGACAACTTGACACGTGGCAATTTTTTGATTTTTTTAAAAAAATTCAAAAAAAAAATTAAAAATAAAAAAAAAATTCAAAAAAATAAAAATAAAAAAATTCAAAAAATTGAGGAACTGACACGTGGCACTCCCTCTAACTGCGTCAACCTTGACTTAACGGGAAGGGCAAATGTAAGACGTTTCAACAAAAAAGGGGACCATTTTGAGACTTTTAAAAATTTGGGTACCATTTTGAGATTTTGACTCCAAAATGGGGACCAAAGACATAATTAAACCAAACACTTAAGTTAAATTGAAAAGTGAGTGTTTGTTGAACTTGTGAAAAAGAACTCACCGGAGATTTAGTTGTGAACAACAGTAGGTAATAAATCGAAACTAAATTTTCAAAAAACAATAAGATAATACAGTATATTTATTTTGTTGTTAACTTTGCTAGACACAATATCTCTTAAAAAGCACACTTTTTTTTGTGAGGTTTGATCCAATATTTCTTTTCTCAACTTTTGCAATGCGGTTTTCTTTTCCTAACAGTTAAAAAAATGAAACTGAAAAACAATAAGAAATAATATTTATAGTTATAAAACAGTTAAGTGTGCTTAGATTGTGTCTCATTTAATAAAACTTTAGTTAATGTAGTTCAACTTTCAAAATATTTGTTTTCATATCTTATGTGTTTATTTGAATATTACTTCAAAATATAAGAATTTAACTAAATTTTATCTAATACTTTACATATAATAGTAAAATTTTTAAAATTAACTAAAGTATTAAATAATAGAGTTAAATATATTTTTGTCTCTTAACTTTGAGTAAAAATTGAAGTTAATTTCTCTTTAAAACTTTGGCTTATTTTAGTCCCTGAATTCTAGAAATGCGTGGATTTAGTTTTTTTAACTAAATTTTGTTAAATTTATTTGACGTTTCAAACACGTTTCATGATAATATTTGAGTTGTTTATACCGTTTGACACATTTCCACTTCAATGTTAGTTAAGAAATACATTTGAAATGTCAAATAAACTTATCAAAATTTGCTTAAAAAGACTAAATCCACACATTTCTGAAGATGAGATACAAAATTGGTTCAATGTTTTGAAGAGGAACTGATTTCAATTTTCACTAAAAGTTAAGGAACCAATTCAACCCTAAATAATATTTTAATTTGTGTAATTTACAATATATATATATATATATATATATATATATATATGACATATTAAAAAAATCAATCCTAAAACATTTAAGTCTATATTTGTTTGTAAACCTAATATAATTTTATTAAATAAATTTCATCAATTGGAAATGTTAGTGATTTTTATGTTTAAAAAAGTAGAATTTGCATTAATAAATATCTAATGGTATATAAAATTAGGAGTGGGCACGAGTTTACCTTCCACCTAAGTTAGGCTCACCAGTCTTGACCTTCGACCCAAGTTTCACCAGTCTTAACCTTCCGCCAAAGCTAGTCGTCTTGACCTTTGGCTCGAGCCTTTGAACTTATTCAGCCTGCCTTGACCTTTGACCTAGGCCTATTCGTCTTGACCTTTGACTAAGAGTGGGGTCCAATTTGGGTTGGGGCCGATTCGATCAAATTTTTGCTAGCGCAACCTCTCTTAAATTCGGCCAAATTTATATTGGTGCTGACTCGGCCGAATTTATCCAAATTTCGGTTGGGGACGACTTGGTTGAAATTTTTTCGAGACTAACCTGACCAAAATTCGGCCAAAACAGGCTCTACCGAACCATTCTTGATCTTCGGGTCAGGCCGGCTCTACTTGATCTTCGACACAGGTTGACTCATCTTGATCTTTTGCCTAGGGAAACCTATCTTTGGCGTAAGCTAGACTGTCTTGACATTCGACCTGAGCCGATCCATCTTGACATTCAGCCTATGTTGACCTTCAACCCGACCCGATCCATCTCGACCTTTAGTCTTGGTCGACCCATCTTGACCTTTGTCTAGATCGACCGTCTTGATCTTTAACCTAAATTGGTCCATCTCGACATTTGACTCAGGCTGACCCCTCTCAACCTTTGACCTAGGCCAATCAATCTCGAGTTTCAACTCGACTCAACTAAAAACTTAGACCGAAATTTTAGATTGAAAATTTGAATTTTTCATATTTGAAAATCTAAATAAAAGAATGGATATCTAATAAAAAAATTATAAATTGTAAATCAAATTAAGATCCAAATTTATAAAATAAATTTTAAATTGATTGGATATTAAAAAAATAATCTTTTGTCACCCATGTGTAAAACTTATTGAGATAGAATTAAAATTTATTTTAATTATTTTTAAGCTTCAAAAGCTGTTGACTATATTCTTGCTGCAAATAATAAAAAAAAAATCGTATGTAAAAGTAGTGGGGGATTCGTTACACACTGTCAAAATGAGAAAAATAGGTTTTTTAAAGTATCAAGCTTTCACTTTGTGAGGGTCAAAAGAACATGCAACTAAACTAAAGGCTTCTAGTTTTCCAAAAGGACACTGTTATGCTATGTTCTGTTCCCAGACTTTGTCTACACGACAGAGACCTTCATACAAGTCCACTATCGCCAACCGACAAAATTAACCTACAGGACAAACACAAAACTAAGTCAACATCGTGTGGAAACCTTATTTTTTTACATTCCTCTCTTTCTATATATAAACTCAATAATAGCTGTTGTTTCTACCAAAAAGGAAAATAATATTGTTTAAATATTTTTAATTTATAAGTACATATAAAAGATTGAGAGTAAAAGTTTTTCATATACAATTATTAACCTTTTACTTACATTATGAAAACTATCATAATTATAAATAAAGATGGTCACAGTGGTAAAGTAGGTCATTGAGAAGTTCTAAATGCATCACTATTTTAATGACCGGACTATAATGTTGAAACAATAGGCTAAAAACAAAAAGAAGAGAAAAACAATTGGGAAGACAATTACGAATTTAAACGCAACTATTTATGGGTTCTTCCAAATAAAAACCAAAAAAAAAAAGAAGAAAAACTTATCTTCACGGTGAAGGAGGAAAACAATAAGTTTTGTAGCGATGGGAGATAACAAAAGCTTTTGTGCATAAGTAAAAAATTGAAAAAGTTAACCCTATTCAAAGAGGTATAGGCTATGGTTTAGATAAAATTGTAACATATATTGTGAGACGGTCACACTTTAGACTATAATTTTTCTAAAGAACCGTACCAAATATTAATATATATTATGGTTTTATCTGAACCATAACCTATACTTTGATTGTATTTTCAAAAATGTCACAGTCATTACGTTTTCTTTTATAACCATAGTTTATTTGATCATTAATTCATATATTTGCAGTAATTATCTAATATAGAATACATTAACATATAATTACCAAAATTAACTTAATTAAAAAAATTTCGTACATATTTATTGTTTATCAAATATATAAATGATCATACTAATAATTAGGTGACTCAATAGCTTCTCAATTAATTATGACATTAGATATCACTTGTTATATCTTGGTCATTAAATTATTCCGTAATTTCAATATCAAATAGTAATTAATAAAAAAAATGCGATCAATTATTTAAACTCCTAATTTTTAAGATGGTTGTCAATATTTCTAATTCTAGCTCTTTCACACTCCATTGCTCAACTTATCATTTGATCACGTCTCAAATGTGATTTCCATAAAGCTTATATCAAGAATCACTAATTAACTACATTCCATTTAGCCTACTAAGAACAATATAATAACAGTTATAACCAAAATCACAATCGTATGGAATAATGCATTGAACAACCAAATCTAATATAAATTTGAAAAGAACAATATAAATTCAATATACTTACTATTCTTTGTTTGATAATTATTTAAAAAGAGAAAAAAAATTGCCCAAATCGAGGTTGAATTTTTCAAACGATGAACCTTAAATATTAAGCAAAAGCAAACCATGTAATTTATCAGTCAAAGTTATTTTATTAATAACGTCTAAGAACTTTTGGGCAAAACGGTTCCTTAAAGAAAAGTTAGAGCAAAAGGCACATTAACTAGTATTTCTTTGTTTTGTTTTAGAGACCGTAAGCAGCTTATTTTTGTGCGTTTAAGACCACGCGTTTTTTCTTTTTCTTTCTTGTCACGAGTTAAAGACGGTTATATTTAAGAAAATAAAATTATTATGATATTATATTTAAAGTTCGAATTTGAATTCATATACAGTTAAGGTATCTATGAACAAACATATAATAAATAGAGGGTTAAGTATGTTTAAATTTTGATAAATTTTGGTCCTTAAACTCTAAAAATGAATGAATATAGTCATTTTTAACCCAATCAATTAAGTTGACTTTTTCAACCTGTGGAATGTGTTTCATGTTAGTATTGGAGTTGTTTATGTCGTTTGACACATTCTCGACTCAATATTTACTGAGAAATGTGTTTGAAACCTAAAAAAAATGTTAACACAATTGGGTTAAAAGGACTATATTCATTCATTTTTAAAGTTTAGGGACCAAAATTTATTAAAGTTTCGACTAGAGACGAATTCCAATTTTGGGTCAAAGTTCAAGGACTAAAAACATACTTAACCCTAAAGAAAAATAGAAATAATAAAATATTTTTTTATTAGTTAAACTTAACTAATTTTACGGAAAATCTTTTGAATAGTTTTTCTAAATTTGTAACTTTTAACTTATGATTATTTTTCTGTTCAGCACTTGTTAGGTAAAGGAAAACTTATCACATCAGGTTGGTTTATATTTATAGCATAAGCTTTGAAATCACATTGACATGTGATTTTCTTAGGGTTAATTAATTGTGATTAATAAAATACATGTTAAATTTGTCAGGTTTACTTATACTTTTGCGTCTAAAAATTATATTAATGGTGTATTAGTATTTTATATTTTAACTATATAAATGATGTAATAACATATTTTTATAGTATTAAAGAAGAGAGCTTAAAGTTGATGAAAAACAATAATTATATTTTTTAAGTTAAATTTCAAAGGTTACAGACAAAAAAATTAAATAATTTTTGTATTTACGAAAATAATATTTTTAAGAAATTAGTGTTAAACTTGTGCTTACCCGGAAGTTGATGTTTGTTTGTGTGATTGTCAAAAGAGATTTAAAAATTAAGAAAATAAATAATGAATATTTTTAAGTTTATAATTAAATTTTGAATAGAATCAACCTTCAAATTAATTTATAGGTTTAGAAAATCAATATATTTATAGAAATATAAATAGTAAACTTTGTAAAAATACAAAGAATAAAATATATGCAAAAATAGAATCGACTCTCTAAAAATATAAAACATATGCAAAAATATGTAGAGTTTACTCATTAAAAATATAAATTAGTATATAAACAAAGAGATGTGATAATATTGGTATGCTCCTCTAATTAATACATTGACAAACTCATTTAATATGTGTTATTAGACATTTCTAATTAATATATAGATTTTTTTAACAAATGCATATTAATTATCCACGAGAATTTAGTCATATGAGAAGTTATCCACAGATGATAGATTGTAAAAAAGTTTACCCATGAACTTTTAGTGGTGAAAAATCATTGACGGAAAGTAAACTGTATGTATTACCTACGAAATTTAAGGGTGAGAAATTATTTACTATAGTGATTCATATATATTACTCACAGATCGACTTTTTCACGAACAAAACATCCATAAAAAATTACCAATGTCACTATTACATACAAATCTTAAGTCGTTAGTAATTTGTAGGTAAAATTGGATTACCCATGAATTTTGTTATTATCTACGAATTTTGACTAGATAAATTTAATTTTTTTTTTCTATCAATGACTTCAATTATCTATGTCAATTAAAAGTGCTTCTTTATTAAACAACTTTAAATTTCTGAGAAAGAAAATTAAGTCATTTACTCTGAACACGATATCATATATTTTTTAAATTCGCACATCTGGAATACGACTTCGGTCAAAATTGTTTTCACTACTTACCTAATTTTAGTAACATTTTCTAAATCAGTCTATTGATAATTTTGAAAATAAATCTGCTTATTCGAGACTGAGATCACTATGATAAAACATTTGCTGACATCCCGACCTTAGAGAAACAGTTCTCAATTTACTTTTTATGTTTTTTTTCTTCGTTTTTACTTTTGAAAATAACTTTTGAAAATATAAAATTATACTGTGAAACAAAGTTGGCTTTAAGAACTAATATTTTTTATTAAATTTTTTTATGTGAATACCATTAGTATAAAAAATATAAGAAAAATATTTTTATTTTAGTGTTTTAAATAATGAATAGTATATATAGTGAAGTGATAGTTACACTACTAGATTTTTTAAAGATTAAGGTGTGTTTAATAGTCATGTAGGCAGCATTATTATACATTGTGAGGCTATGTAGAGTTAAGTAAAGCTTCTGACCTAATCTTACCCAAATGATGCCAAGAAGTTTCTTACTTTCTTACTTCCCTTGAACGCTATATATGATTGCTGTAGGGAACATTCAGCCCGCAAAGTCTGAAAAATCACCAATAAAACCTTTAGGAGCTTTCTCTTATCACTGTGCCCTTTACACCACTTGGTAAAACCCGCCTCAGAACACCACAGAGGTCATAAAATACTTCAATCGCACAAGTAGTTGATACAAATTATTTATTGTGTTTGTCTGAACCAAAAATATGAAAAAAATACGATATCTACATTATTACTATGATTCGTATTCTTATTTTGGTTGAGTGAAGGTGCAAAAGGTGGCCTTACCAAACAAATATTCTCAACCAGTCAATTAAGCATGACTAAAATAAGATTACATATAAAACTCGTTCTATTCTTTTTTGAAATATTTAATTTAACCAAACAGTCAAATTTGTCTCTGTGTTGCTTGCATTGGATATAAAGCATAAAAAATGTCTCACATCAAAGCGTTATACGATGGGCCCCTCCAGAGGAAAATAGTTTACCAAACAATTGTAATAATTTGACAAAGCAGCACAATGACGCGGGTTTTCACTTCCTGATCTTTGAATTCATTAAAAATCGAATCTCTCACCACTTTTCTAATCCCTTATAATCAAAATTCATAAATGAGTTTTTGAATTAGTTCCCATAACACCTTTTGAAAACTCAATATTCCCAAATTTCCCATGCACATACGACTCTCCATTTTCTACGTGTTAGGTTAGGCTACCTGCCGAGACAAATTGCCTTGAGTTGAGTTGAGACACATTCAATCCACAAACCATTATAAATACACAACTTCCATTAACCAATAAGCCACACCCTCACACATACAAACACAAACACTTCAAGTGACTTAGTGTGTTTCAGCAAAACATGGCTTCGTTTTGTTCTAGATTAACTATCAGTTTGGTTCTGTTTGTCCTCGTACTGGGTTGTGTCAATGCACAACTTTCTACTGACTTCTACTACAGTTCTTGCCCAAAACTCCTCTCCACTGTGAGATCCACAGTGCAATCTGCCATATCAAAGGAGACCCGCATGGGTGCTTCTCTCCTCCGCTTGTTCTTCCACGATTGCTTTGTCAATGTAATTTCCATGCATGCATCCAGTATAACTTTGTTTGGAACAACGCATATTTCACACAATTTTGTCGCATGCAACTATTTTTTGTCTCTAACTCATGAACAAATAAATACAGGGATGTGACGGTTCGATTCTTTTGGATGACACGTCAAGCTTCACCGGGGAGAAGAACGCAAACCCCAACAGAAATTCTGCTCGTGGATATGAAGTCATTGACAGCATAAAATCAGCCGTGGAGAAAGTGTGTCCAGGAGTTGTTTCCTGTGCGGATATCCTTGCCATTGCTGCCAGAGACTCTGTTCAAATCGTAAGTGGTCAAAGAACCAACAACCTCAAATTAAACTAAATCATTAATTAATTAATTACATGTATCTGAATTAATATGTTGTTGATTTTGATGGCATTAGCTTGGAGGCCCTAGTTGGAATGTTAAACTTGGAAGAAGAGATGCTAGAACTGCTAGCCAATCTGCTGCCAACAATGGCATTCCTGCACCTTCTTCAAACCTTAACCAACTCATCTCTAGATTCAGTGCTCTAGGACTTTCCACCAAGGACTTGGTCGCCTTGTCGGGTACAATAATTTACCAATTAATTACATTGCAATCATATGGTCATAAATTTCTTATCTTCACTAATTATGAGTCGCATCTTGGTTAGGTGGGCACACAATTGGACAAGCAAGGTGCACAAATTTCAGAGCCCGCATCTACAACGAGAGCAACATAGATACCTCATTTGCCAGGACAAGACAATCAAGCTGCCCCAGAACATCAGGGTCAGGGGACAACAATCTGGCACCGCTTGATCTTCAGACTCCGACCACATTCGACAACTACTACTTCAGGAACCTGGTTCAGAAGAAGGGTCTTCTCCACTCTGACCAGCAACTCTTCAATGGTGGCTCCACTGACTCCATAGTGCGTGGCTACAGCACCAACCCAAGCTCCTTTTCCTCTGATTTTGTCTCCGCCATTATCAAGATGGGAGACATTAGTCCCCTCACTGGCTCCAAAGGAGAAATCAGAAAGAACTGCAGAAGGATTAACTGAGTTTGAATATTAAGGGTACTACACACACGCAACCAATTGAATATTGTGTTTGAGATATGTGTGTAATAAGTTGCTAAAACACGTTTAGGTCGTATTTTGGATTCAGTGTGTACTTTGGTGTGTTCTACTTCCCTCTATTTTTGTTTCTTTTTACTTTTCCTTTACTAAGTCGTAGGGAAAAAAGCCTTTATCAAGGCTCAAGAACGATGATTGGTATGATGTACAAGTTTACTTTTGATTTTCCCTTTATAAACATATAGGAAACATATTCCATCCGAATTCAGTTTTCTTGTTGCTTTTATGCACCTTTTCTAGCTTATGAACTTCTTTCAAAAAATTGTGTTGCGGAACATTTACAGTTTTTTCTATTTCTTTAATGCCAAAATGCTAATAATTCGTTTTAATTAGGTGCATCTTGAATTTTCAATTTTAGAAATTAGTCATTCTAGCTTTTTTGTTTTATTTTGGTTCAAGAAGTGGCCCACTACAAAACGGACCTAAAGAAATAACTCACTGAAAAGTTTTACACTTGGGTTTTTCTTCCTGCACCCCCAATTTTTCTTCCTACACCCCAACTTTTTTATAATTTCACTGCTACCCTTTTAGTTTGTAGTTACCGGCTTTCAGAAACCAGAGTTATCGACTTTCAGAACTCGGTGTTACCGGCTTTCAGAATCCGGTGTTACCGGTTTCCAGAAACCCGTATTACCGATTTTCAAGATACGAACAGTGGCGAAACATGAATAAAATTTTAGGGGTGCCAAATTTAATTTTTTTTTATATAAATTAATTTTCTAATTAAATAAAAAATTATTCATTTTCTTTACTTAAACCATTTTAATAGAGTGATTCACGTATGCACTTTTCAATTTCTAATATTTCTAAATTATTGAATTCACGCAACAGAGGTATTCTAATTTCTATTCCAAATCAAGATTATTCAACTAATTCATTATGTGTGGTAGAATTTGTAATGCAACCCAAGATATATCCATAAATTTTACCATTTCGGCAGAAAACACAACAACCTTTAAATTTCATAATTCAAGATTGTACTAATTTGGGTAAAAATATAATTAAGGTTAATGCCAATTTGATAAAAGAATTCTTAAAATCATAATTAAGATTCATACTAATTTAGGTAAAACTTGACTTGGAAGAAATATCATAGGAGAATCATAAATTTAAGATACATAAATCATAAATTTACTGACTTTCAGAATCCAACGTTATTGGCTTTCAGAAATCGGTGTTACCGACCTTTAGAAATCGGGGTACCGAATTTCATTCTTGAGAGTGCGGGCTAAGGAGATATTTAGTTTATAATTTATTTTTATTTTTTAAAGGATATAATAGAGATATTTAGTTTATAATTTATTTTTATTTTTTTAAAGATATAATAGTAGTCACAATGAAACTTGGAGGTGCAGGAAGAAAAATTGGGGGTACAGGAAGAAAAACCCTTTACACTTTAGAGGGTCTTTGAAACCCATTTTCTTCTTGTGTGACCAATAAATGAAAGACACCGCCGACATCTATGGTTGCGTATATCAAATGTTCAGTTTTCACCTAATATATATCTCCATGTATTGAAAAGCTTATATTGATTTTAATTATAATATTTTCAAAATTAATCAAAGACTAGTTACTATTAACATTTTGCAAGGGGCTGATAACTTTAAATTTTGAGACACAGATTGATAAGATTCTCTCTATTACTATTTCTTTATTTCTTGTCTTATTTTTGTCATTATTTTTATACTTTAACATGTTAATATAAATATTAATTTTATTATAATATAATACTTGAACATATTTTAAACTGGATTAAGATATTAGTCTCTAGTATGAATAAACTCTCTATATAAGATCTCAATATATATATTTTTTTTTAATTTTCATATATGACAACTTTAAAATATAAAGAAGAGGAAGTTTGATTCATTACAGAAATTGAAATTTAGATAAATTTTAGATATATATTTTACACCATCTCTAACTCCAACTTTAAAATAATAATTTTATGAATTTTTTCTTATATATTATTTAACTTTATTCAATACGAACTTAATTCACGATTATATTCAAATCACGAATTAGATATACCGAAAAAAAAACATTTGTTTTGTATTTTCATCGAAAAGCGTAATATATGTCTCCAATGTACGAACACGGAGTTTAGAAACACATGTAATCAACGAATTAGTGACACAATAAATATCATAACATGGCTATGGCTAATGTCCAATATATAATGCAGTGAACAAGTGGTGCTACTGATTTTGATGCCACAGTGTTCAAAGAATTTGTATTAGGTGTGTATATATCTTAAAAAAATATTACTCTGTTAATAATCAACATTTCTTCTTCTTTAATATCTTTATTCATCATTCACTCACTCACATACATAACGCATATGCATGCTTTTGATAGCGGGGAACAATGAATAAAGAACTTATACTTTGCCAAAATCTCTTGTAACATGTTGCTTTCGTATCCTTTCTCTAAAATAAAAAACCGTAACATTAGTAACATTATTTTTATTTATTTTTGAATTATTTTATGATAAAAAAGTGAGTGAAACACGTGTCAAAATCTTTAATTTGTTAGGTTTCATTTGTATATATAAGAGATTATAGATTATTTGTGTTTTAGAGAACTAGATACACCGGTGCAAAATAGATATATTAAATTAGTTCTGGAGTTGATATTAGATTTGTGTCACCACCGGTCTAATATACACTGATGAATATGTTGAAGACATATTAGGTTAATTGCATAACCGATCTAATATATACTCATATTAGATCGATTTTAAAAAATCAATCTAATACCTTTAAAAAAAAGGAAAAAAAAAGATTTTTGAAAGACATATTATATCGATTAAGACCCATAACCGATCTAATATTTTACACTTATGCAACCAATAATTGTCTTCTTTTATGTGAAGCTTTTTCCCTTTTCTTTCTTCATGTTTGTTAGTCAACAAAGTAATGCAAGTCCTTAGGCAGAAATGGTATAATATGTGAGAAGAAAATGTCAACATCTGTCAACAACATCACAATGTACAATAAATAAACAAAATTGAATTCAAAGTATATCAACCAAGCAATTCAAAAAATTTTAAATCATTACATTGTTGCTAAAAAATCTTCATCCCGAAAAATAAGTCAACAATACTCATTTAAATCTTCAATTTATTAACTACATATAACATTGAAATTTATATTGTGGTGAAGAGACAACCTGATCGGGGGTTAATTCACTATTGGTTGGATAAAAAAATTCAGCAAAAAGCTCATTCGCCACCTACAATATTAAAATAATCAAATCAAACACAAGATGGAAGGAAAAAATCTGATACTAAAACCAAAGCAATTCAAATGTGCCAAAATTTGAGTTCAACAAAAATATCCTTTTCTTTTTTCCACTCTTGTTAATCATCCAACTTATTTTTCCTGCATCGCTCATAATCTTCTGTAGTAGATAGCAACTTTGTGTAATGTTCATCATTTTCTTGGCGATTTTTTTCTAACTCTTCAAATTTGCTAAGTCCTGTGTAGCTTTTGAAAAACTTTTTTTGTTCAAAATATGAGCTTGGCCTGGGTATGATCTTCACAACACTTCTTTGTTGTGCGGGCAAGCGTTTTAAAACTTTCAAAAATGTTGTTTTCATCAATAGTAATTTCTTCAACAAGAGGATCCATGGGGTTTCATTTTTGTTAGTTGGATCGTGGGAAGTAAAGTCTTGACTAAAGGTTTGTGGTATCTGACTTCCACCATTGGCTACCTTTTTAACAACCTTGTCTCGTTTTTTATGGGTTTGCAAATTTGTCTGTTTTGGAACAACTGAAGTTTGCAGTAGGGATTGTGATGCGTTTATGCCATGACAAGAGATATTAGCTGGTGCAACCAACACTTTGTGTAAGAGATTCATGGTTTTTTATACAAAATAAAATAAGTACCTATAAAGTATATGAATGATAGTTGGGAAAATAGAAAATAGATACCAAGCTCAAAATATGCCAATGTAGATTTTACTGTCAAACAAGCGGTATTCATATAGAAGAAGATGAAAAAGATCGAAGATAGCCCCTAATCGGGATAATTGATCATAGTATTTCTTCATCCTCACTCAAATCTTATATTTCTCAAGATTGTTGACCGCGGGGAGAGTTAGACCAATAAAGGAGAATCCTTCTAAAATGTTGGATCCAGTAGGTGATGGTTGGATTTTGATGAATTTTCCTATAAAACTCTTATACAAAGTCATATAAGGGAAAAGAGGGCTCCGCCTAGGTACACCGCTAAGAAAGGCTCACAAAATGTATTGGCAATGGCAACTATACCTAAATGTGTACACAAAATGGAAAAGGCCATAATGAATGCTCAACTATTTGGATGTAGTTGATAGGGAAATGTTCATCAGGGTCAAAATTTCTTTTTCAAAAGTGTTCGAAAGGAAACTAACCCTAATTTCATAACGACAGTGGTATATATAAAGCAAAAGGGTGTTTCGTCTTCTTGACTTTCACATATAGGGCCTTCTGGTTTACAAGGTTCAACAATCACTAGGTTCTCTTTGTAGACTTTACTAAAACTCTGGACATGTCGCAAAGCTCGAACCTTTTCGACAGAAGTATATATTGAGGTTTCTCTAAGAATATCCAACTTGGCCCAAGGGTTCACAATATAATAATCCATATGTCAAAAGCGAAATAGAAATTAAAGCAAAGACACAAGAGTTGTAAAGCAATAGTGTAAGTATGGTCCAAAAGGAAAAATAAAGATAAAAGAGGAATTAATACCTGACTAGTTTTTGCGACTAAGGAGAAAGAAATACAGAATGTTCGAAATAACGTAGTAAAACAACGACCATGAGGAATTTGAAAAGGTAGGGTTCATAGGCACTTCAATTATCTTAATAAAACCATTTGGCATATGTAGGACATATGAAGCGACATGTGCAAAGACGAAGGGCAACAAGTTTTAATATCTTAAATATTAATATAAGTTGCTATGGAAGTAATTAGAGGTGGCAATTAGGGATGTCAAAAATATATGTACCCGATATCCGCGGATAAAACCCGCAATGGGTAGAAAACGAATATTAAAAATGGGTACCCACTACTCGTGGGTACGGGTATTTTTTATACTCGCATGTTAACGGGACGGGTACGAGAATCATAGTATCCGTATCCGTGGACACTCGTACCCGCTAAACTTTAATTCACAAAAATACCCTTATATATATATATATATATATATATATATATATATATATATTAGTAAAAAACATTCTGACTTAATTTTTTCTAAGCTACACATCTTGTCTTCTATCTTCATTCTTCCAGCTTCAAGTATTGGTACATTGTCTTCTTCCAAGTACACCCCTTGACATTATTCTCTTTCCCTTCTTTGAAATTGGGCATATACATCAAACCCTATATAGATAATGACGTTTATGGTATGTTTGTTGTCAAATGATGGAATCAAAATAAGAATACTTGGCACGATGCAATTGAGGTTTATTATGTGATTATTTTTCAGGAATCAATTAGAGAAAGTGGGCTTGTTGATGAAAACACTAATTAAAGAATTTTCATTGTGTTGAACGTCATTTTATATTTATTTTTATAATTATTTCGACTTGTATAGACTTGAGTTTTTTTGAACTTTATTTAAAATTTATGACAGTGATATATTTTATTTTATTGTATTTGAATTTATCATCAAATATTTATTTTTAAAATAATTTTGTAAATACTTGCGGGTACCCGTGGATACCCGCGGATATGCAAAAAATAAACTGGTACCCGTGTAATGGATACCCGACGGATATGGATACGGGCACGTGACGAATATTTATCCAACGGATAGGGTACAGGAGAGCTACTACCCATACCTTACCTGTCCCGTTAACATCCCTAGTAACAATGTAGGCTGGCCCGACCCATTTAGACTTGTCCCGTATTTAGCCCACAAAATACAAGTCAGGCTAAGCCGATCGCATTTGGAAAGCAGATTGAATTTCATGAGCTGCCTCGCATATGTTTAGGCCTGCAGGTTAGCATGCTTTTCCTAATTAAAATGACTACACTGAAATGGAAAAGACCTATAAGCATAACAAAACATACGACGGAAAAATACATCAAATGGAGAAGACCCAAAACCCATAAACCATTTTAATCATCAACACCACCACTCCAAGATCCAAACCCTTAAATCCGGCGGCGGATGATTATGGGTGCAGGGAGGGGCCTTGCCGCCCCCCAAAATTTTGAAATTTTTTTTACAATAGATATTTTATTTTTTTTATTATAAATATTATGTATTTTGATTTTATTTTGTTATAAATATTAAATCAAATATTTTATTTCTTTTATAAACATAATAATTAATACTAATAAATAATAAAATATAAAATCAAATATAATAAAGAATAAAGATTAAA
>Ga0099822_1006455_pt1 | contig 15256 bp, 6 predicted proteins | sample CowpeawhiteBW_FD_76839 | JGI IMG/M metagenome (GOLD analysis project Ga0099822, IMG submission 76839) | Root nodule microbial communities of legume samples collected from California USA - Cow pea white BW | ecosystem: Host-associated > Plants > Roots > Nodule | place: USA: California | collected...
CTTAGGTTGATCGATGATACTTGATCATCTTTAACTTGAAAAATTAATATTTGATCATCTTTAACTTGATGTGATAATATTTGATCATATTTAGCTTGATTGGAGGATATTTTATCACATTTAATGGTCGTGATCTTGTGCTGCAATCTATCTCTTGGAAAATTTAAAAAAGTACCCAAAATCTACAATTTCTCATTTATTTATGTCTGATTAAGAACCTTTCATACTAAATTTGCAAAGTATATATATATATATATATATATATGAAAACAAAATATAATCAACTGTAATAAAAATTGATAATATCTTATGTTAAAAGTTCTTTAGACAACTCTAATTTAGAAGTACACTTCCAAAAACTTTACATACTCAATAGGAACATTTCCATCTTAGCAATAACTTGTTGAATAATCATGTTTCACCTCTCCATTTTGTGATGTTGTCTTCCTAGTGCCCCTTGTTTCTTAAAAAAAAAATGAATTTCTATATGGAAAAAAACAAATAAAAATGTGGCACTAGACAAATTACCTGGACGTGAAAAATGTTCTAACAAAAAATACTCTAAAATTAGAGTATTTACTGTATCTTTTTTCTTTTACTTATATATATATATATATATATATATATATATATATATATATATATATATATATATAAGAAAAAAAACACAGCTTCTTATTGTATTTTTTTATGAAATTTATTGAAATAAATTAAAAAGAACTTTATGCTTTTTATTATCCATTTTCACTGATAACCATTTGTCACTCCAATTTATGTCACGACTGAATTATACAAAGCAATTAAATACTTATATCACCCATAGATCCAAGAATGACAATGTGGAGTTCCATCTAACCATTAAAGTACTCGAAGGAGATAAAAAACCATACACACACACACACACACACATATATATATATATATATATATATATATTAAAATTAGATTATAATAAATTAAATTCATATATTAAAACAAATTATTATGTAATAGTTATTTTTTCAACAAATAGACAAAATTCCACACAAACAGCAATTCTATTTTAAATGAGACCATTCTTAAAGAAACGGTTTCTTTTTTTTTTTTTATGGAAAAGCAATAAATTTGACGGCTTGTACATGACAAATATATAACGAACTAAAAAAATAAAATGATCCTAAATTAGTATAAACAGACTTTTCGCTGGTTGCAGTGTTTCATTCATTCAATAATTTTTCATTACAATAATTTGGAGTAAGCAGCACATCTCACGAGGCAATGTCTGCAAAGAAAATGTCAGAAAGTAAATTCAGAAAACTCAAATAACGTGAAGTATCTATGATTTATCAGAAACTATAATTGAATTTGTAATATTCCTAGTTTTAACTTGTTAAAAGCAAATAAGCATATGCATGATTTGAACTAGGACCAATATTTTGCTAGAGATTTTTCTTGAGAAAATTTTGCATTATTTTGTATATTATTTAGCCCGAATGATATTTAAGTCAGTTGCTAACTGTTACCGTTGCAGGAAAACATTTTAAGAGAGAACATATATCTATCACCAAGAAATTTAGATTCACATATTATATATTATACCAACCACTGGCAAGCAATACATGCTAATTATAACCACCTAGTACCTTAAAACACAACCTATTTGTCAAGCCATTTTCACTGATTAATTCTCCTCTGTCATATACCTAAAATAAAAGCATCCATCTACAACAGCTGCAAGAATTTAATACGATATCACACATATTATAAGAATCCTTTGCCAAACTAAGAGTTTCCAATGTAACTGGATGAAAGGCACGCATACACACATAAATAAACTACTTCAACTTTTAACTTTTTTTTTTTTATCAAATGCAATTTAGGGCAAGATTAATACTCATCAAAACTTTGCTATCTCTAATCAAGGTTCATGTATAGAAATTTGATTTTAAGGCATCTTGGCTTCTTCAAACAGCACATTGACAAGCTTATATATATACTGAAATTGAGAATCATGTATATGGATGACTATATAATTGAAGAAGCTGTTATGTAAAATTAGCATCAATCAATCTGAAATGAAATCTTAAGATATTTAAAATAGAATTTCAGAATACTCGTTTACATTTGTCATGGATAGCCAATTTCTTAGCAGACTTGCATTGTTAACATGATGTGGCTGCAAAAGTATCTTAATTGCAGTAATTCAACCTTTTTAACATTAAAAGATGGAATACAATTACATTTATCTTTGTGCTTATTTTTTACCTTTTATGCATATATGTTCATACCTGAAAAATATATTACGAAGGACAACTTTTAGGTGTCTGATCTTAATGTTCATAAACATTTTCTTTGCAGGACTGAGCCTGAGGTCATGTTTTAGGACCATACTGGTAGCACATGATATGAACTCGTAACAGTTCCAAATTAATGCAACTGTACCATCATCTAATAAAACTGTGTATGTGACTATAGCATGAAACTTGAATCAATTGAGAAGCAACACCCATCAACCTAAACAAAAATTTAAGGCAAAAACAAACAGAAAATAATGCACAATAGTCCATTACATTGAATCCACTTCAGATCTTTCAGTCGGTGGATCTTTCTAATCTTAAGTTTTGTAGCTAACAACATTGGACCACATACAGTTGTCTACCCAGGAAACTAACAAATTGAACCGCTTCTGTTTGTCTGTAACTCACATCAACGCATCCCAAAAAAAGTTAAAGAAAGGTTGTTGAGATTGTGAGACAAACGAGTACGACTGTAAGCAATTACGTGAAGGATCGTTTCTGTTAGATAGATCACTTTCATGTTATGTAGAACCACACAAATACATGTAGTATAGTACTATCCAGAACATGTTAAAGTCTTTGAGGTCATGAATTATTCACTGTCTGTTTATCACATACTTTGTCTCATATATCTTCATATACTTATTTCTACAAACACCATTTTCTTTCCTTATTATTATAACAGATAAATATCTGTGCATGGATATGGATATGTATGAAAAGTGACTGATAATTAATACTGGGAAGAGAATAGAAGATACACATACATACAGTTGAAATTAATAGAAAAATCAAACAGTATGAGATTAAAAGTATGAAGTATGAGAAAGAATGGTACCTGAAATGGAGACTGTGGTTGAAAAAGTAGCAGAAGAAACTACTCTGTTGGTTATTGAGTGATTGAAGCTGCAAGATGACCTGATGGAACCACATCTCATAACAACAAAAAAATTTCCTTTTTGGTAGGTTTCCTTTAAGGATCAATTCCAGTTTATAACAAGACCCTTTTGTAGAATATGAAGAAAATCAAGCAGAAGAACAAGCCAGGTAAAGTTAAAACCTTTTCTTTTTTTTTTTTTCAGAAGTGATTGACACCAGAAAGAAACCTTGAATTTGAACCAAAAAATGAGTAGATATGGATTTTCAAATGAGGCATGAGATGAGGGAAAAGAGTGTGGTGATTACCAGATCATGCTGGCAGCTTTAACCTCTCAAACCAACATACTTGTGAAAAGAGAAGAAACTCCATTGAAGGATGGAAAATCCTGTGATATCTTGATATGTTGATACATAGAAATTAGCAAAAAGGGAAGAGGCCATGCATGGTTGGAGTAATTAAAAGAAGGGTCTCGTGATCCTCTTATCTCCACTGATCCATATGAATGAATGCCTGTGCCGCAGTTCAATGTCTCTTTTCTTTCACTGTGCCAAAGAGAGAGTATTTAATGGTAGGTTTTGGTCCTCTTACAGCTATTGACAATGACTCTTTTCTCTCTCTGTCTCCCTCGCACTCTGTAGGGTTTACATTTGTTAATCATATTATAACTGCTATGAAAGGGGACCACATAATGGTCCTTAGAAAATTTAAACCCAACGCCAAATATTTATATCACAAGTTTAACTATTATTGGAAAAAAAAATATACCACTGTCATAGTCTTGGATGAAAGATCCTTTTCTTGGGGAAAAAAAATACATTTTTACCATATATAAATATATACTAATGACTCAAATCCAAATAATATAGTTATGAAATGTATATAATAACTATGTATAATGTATCGATAATAACTATGTTATTTGGATTTGAAAAATGAGACCCTCAACCTGTTTTTTTTTTTAATAAAAACTAAAACTAACTATTGTAATACTATATCGAAACTTAAAAATAATCATTTTCTTAACCAATAATTAATAATAATATTTATTTCAAAATTGTGCAGGGTACTATGTCCTCTCGAAATCTACATCGCGAACCAAAAGAAGAGAATTAATTGTTACATGTCGACACTAGTGCATGAATACAGAAAATGTGTAAAATGCTACTTCTTGAGTTCTTGGATACAGAAAGTGTGTAAAACGTTTCTGTATAAAAGATCAACTTGATATAATTAGTCACGGATTAACAACAGAAAAAAGATTATACTGTCGATCAAATAATAATTCCTTCCTTATTCATGTTAATGTTATTATTGATACTTCAAACATTCATGACAGATTGCAAAAGGATTGAAAAGAAACTAAATATGCCTTATTCATTTGATATCACAATGGATTGTCGTAATCAACTTTTATTAATTAGTAAAACCTTGTTATGATTAAATTAGCTAGTCAACAACCTATTCTAACTTAACTGGTAGTAATTTAAAGTTTCAGGAAGTGTCCACAGAACAAATCTTTAATTTAACCTGTATTCATGTCAATGAAGCAAATGAACCAAATATATACATATCCAAAATATTTACAACTGTTCCCATAATATTTATATATATATATAATCAATTAGTACTCATTTGCTACAGATATGACAGCAAGGTTGTACTCAAAGGAATTCAGATTTCCTAATACTGTCAACTAACATGATATGGCAATGGTAAAGAGAAAAATATAAGTATCTAATGAGTCTTACGACCAAATGATGATGATTCTATGATTAAAAAATAAATAAAAATGAAGTGCATGTGTCTTCAACATGGTGATATTGTTGATGATATAATAAGATGACAGAATCTAAATTAATTTTGTTAATAATAGTATAGAAGCGCGTTACTAGAAAGTGTCACGATAGGTTGAGACCATATTAAGTTAGGTTGGATTTGATTAATGGTGGTTAAAATAGGTAATAGAGATAATGTTGGCATGTGGTTTGAGAGGAGTTTGGACCCTACACAGAGATAATGAGAATTAAATAATGTGTGGTAATTAAACGTAATAAAAAGGGTATATAAATTGGGCAGGTTGGTGGAATCAGTTGAGTGTGCCCTCGTTTTGTCTTTAGCTTTGGGTGGTTTCTCTGTCTTTGGTGTATTTGGTTGACAAACAATGACATATGGACAGACCAAATGGAAGACGAGGACCACAGATATGCATCTTTTTTTTTTAAATAGTTGTTCTGATTAATGGATAGCGTCACATGGTTTTGCTTTTGTGTTTTACCTCAATCACTTTGATATCTTCAATTGATTAAGGTAGTTGTCACTTATATGTGGTGGTTGTCATAAAAACACTTCATATTAGGGCTGTTTCCTTTACCAAACGTATTAGGGTTCTCTTCTTTCTTTCTTTTGGTCCCACTTGTGTTCTGACTATGATAATTCAATTAACTCCTTTATGTGTAGATAGGATTTTAGTTTTTTTTTTTTTTTTTTATTTAAGATGCCTTTTTTTTTTTTTTTCTTTTTTTTTTATTTTTTTTTTTTTTTTTTTTTTTTTTTTTTATTTTATTTTTTTTTTTTTTTTTTTTTTTGTTTTTTTTTTTTTTTTTTTTTTTTTAATTAAGATGCCCTTTTGCTTTCCATGCCTCCAATCTCACAGTTACTTTCTCCCTCATGCTACCTAAATCAAGGTAAGTGTTCCTTTTAAGAGAAATTCACATTTTTCAAGACCAACTTTTCCTTCACCTGCTTCATTTTTTTTCTTTAACCACCTCTACTTTTCTTCTACTTTGACAATTAATTAAAATACAATATATAAGATGTACTACACATTCATATTTCTACAATAATGTTCAACAATACATAAATTCCTAAAATTTAAACATATTAAATGCACATTTATGCACATATATAATAAGTTATATATATGCATTGTAAATAATTAGTTTTTATCATCAACTAATATAGCTACTAAAATATTCAGCTTGGACACTCTTGCTCTCACTCTATAGAGGTAAAATTAAAATTGAGAGAAATAAAAATGTGCAGAAGATCTTCATCCCACACAAATATTAGGCACCTTGTTAATTCCATTCCCTGTTTTCATGTGGGTAATTTTTTTTTTTTTATGTTTTGGTGACCTAATCAACATTTTTGTTTAAAGTGAACAAGTACTCTAGAAGGATGTGATGCATTTCTTGTCATTCCAATTAAAAATATTAACAATCAATTAGATGACATTGACTTGGTTACAACATGTGTATTACATGAAAGAAATAACTCGGTAATATTGTAGGAGATTATGTAAATTACTATTAACTTCCTTAATTAACACCACAATCAATTATTTTTATTAATAACATTTAAATTGGGACACAATGCTCTTAAATTGAGACTCTCACAAAATTAATCAAAACACTCCAAACAATTTCAATCTCAATACAAATTAACACTCACAATAACGAAAATTGAAAATTAACATATACAAAACAAAAAACCAAACAAAAATGCGTTGAAAATTTACCTTATAGGAACCGCAGCGCGACAGTTGCGGGAAAAAAGGAAAATGTTCGTGCACGAAATGGAGGTGCAGGAAAAAGAGGTGCAGCGACGGTGGCCGGAGCAGCGTGGCCAGAGGCAAGACAGTTCGGTGGCAGCACAACGTTGGTGGAAGAAGAAGAGGGGCTTGCGTGGTGGTGGAGGGTCGCCGGAACAGTTGCAGAGAGAGAGAGACATTATCCAATCGGAGGGATGACTGGCCGGAGGCAGCGTGGCCGGAGGCGAGACGCGACGATGGCAGCACAACGATGATTAGAGAACAAGGGGGGCTCGCGTGATGGTGTCGCCAGAATAGTTGCAGAGAGAGATGGAGGAGATGCAGCACGCGCGAGGAAGAACAAGAGGGGTTCACGTTTTTGTGCCCTAATTAAACTATATGGCCTCGGTTCAATTGATAACCGAGGCATATAGTGCTATTTGGCCCCGGTTCACAGCCACCCGAGGCCAAAGACGTAACATGTAATGGCATTTTTGAAATTTCTGATCACGTTTTTTGCTTCAGGTTTGTTTAACCGAAGTCTATAACACCTTTTGGCTTTGGTTTTACTTAAATCGAGGCATAAAAGTTGCCTGAAATTGCAAAAATGTCACCGCTCCTTGCCAACCGAGACCTATAAGGCGAGGTAAAAATAAAATTCTACACGTGTAAATCATTGACACTTAAAAAGATAAAACCAATGATTTATTATTTCATCAAATGCTAATGATTTAGACATTGATTAGAAATTTGAATATGTTGATTATGGAATTAAAACACAAAAGTCTGAATGAATAGTATAATGTTTAATCATGTCAACTAATAGTAATTCTACAATCACTAGGGATAATAATAAGTGAGCAGATTATACTTTTTTTTTATTCTTTTGAACAACACATAAATGTATTAATAAATTTATTTTTAATAGTCAATAGGGATTTTTAATCACTAGGGATAATTTTATTTTTAATAGTCTATATTCTTAAAAATTACTATTATTCACATTATTAGATACCTAATAAAAAAATAGATGCATTCATTTGAGATTGAAAGTCATATATGTTTCGTTAATCTCTTTTCTTTCTAGTAAAGTACTCAAATTTTAATAATTTTAGTATTTTTTATACTTAACATTATATAAATTTATATTGTAATATTTTTATTATATTTAATACAGGTATGTCAGGATAAGCCCATAAAAAAATAATATTATTATGTTATATGCAAATTACATTTTAATGTTATTATATTTTATTATTAAGAGAATCATATTTAAAATATATGAAACCACTTGAGATTTAACTATAAACTAATATGTGAATACCAAATAAGATACTACTTTTGTCATTAGTAACTTATTAGCTAGTGAAATATAATTAGTAATATAAATAAAATAATTGATTTTTAGTTAACTTATATTAGGTATAATCATGTATTTTTGCATTTTAACTATGCTAATATTTCAAAATATATCAATTATTTGTTATTCTATAAAAAAAATTATTAAAAAGAGAAAAATAAAATAATAATAATAATAATACGAGGACCGAACCAAATTCATGTAAAAGAATACAATGTAAATTTTCTACTATGTAAACAACTCTTAAACATAGGAAATGGAAGCCTATTATGAAAAAATCAAGAAGATTTGTTTATGGTATAGTATCATACCATTTATAGAGAATCCACTATACAATAAATATTACATTTAATTATGTAGTATAGGCTACGGTCATGAGAAAAAAAAAACATAAATATAAATACACGATGATATTTTTAAAATTATAAAATTATTCGCAATATATAGATTACGGTTCAGATAAAACTGCTATACTCTGGATAGAAAAATATAGGCTATGATTCCTTCGGTTGACCATAGCCTATACTTAAGCATCCAAAGTGTAGGTTACGATTTTACGGAAAAACCAAAGCCTATACCTCAAAATGGGGTTAATTTGTGAAATTTTTACTTGCTCGCGAATGGTCCTGTTGCATCTTGCTATGCTGTGAACTAGTTGTTCTTCTCATCTGCCATAAAAGAGAGGCTTTTTCCTCTATAAGTTATTGTGTTGAAGTTTGTTTCTCTTTTCTTTCTTGTTTTTCTTTGTTCTCTTTGTTTTAGCCACTAAATATCTTAAATTACAGATATAGTGATGCATTTTTTAGTGTCGTCATTGAAGTTCTTCCATTATTTCATCTTAGCTTATGAGGTTTGGAGGTTTTCACGTGCTTTTTGGGTTTAGCAATGACACATTTTAAGTTTTTGGTTCTGCCATTATTGTTGCCATTGTTGCATTTTGTGTTTTAGGTCATCCCATTGTTGCTTCCAAGCGTTTGCATTTTGCACCATTGACCCAGTAATCAAGAGAGCTTTTACATCGTTGTAGTCTTACATTATTGTGCTTCCAAATTCCTCTCTCAAGGCTATTGACTTTAGAGTTTTTATATGATTTTTGGTTTTAATTATTTGAAATATTTTTTTAATATGTTGTTTAATATATTTCTTGTATGCTTAATATGTTGAATTATTTTTTTTTTAAATTAGTTGATTGTATGCTTAAATTTATCTTGTTTTAAATTGTTGTTGCTTTGAGTGAGCCTTAGTTCTCATCTGAAATTCAATACGAAAATTATGTATTACCTCTTATTTCTAAAAAAAATTGTAATTTTTTTTAAATTAGTATAAGAGGATGTAGTACTAATAATTTATATGTATTGAATTTTGGATTGTCTAGTTGGACAGTTTATGAAGATTAATCACCTTTTGATAAAATAATAGGGCATATAAATTAATATACATATCTTAAATTTCATGAATTTTTGCTAATTGTATTTTAGATTGATCTTCATGTGTATATTTGATTGGGGCTAATAAACACTTTCATTTCATATAACCTAAAGATCAATGCAAAATGCTAACAAAATTTTATGAAATTTAAGAAATGTATTTTAAAATGAATATGTGTCAATTAACTAAAAAGTGATTTTTCTTGATTGGCATAAAGTCACACCTTGTATACAAAAGTGAGGTGATCATTCATTTAAAGAATGCTAAAATTGCGATGGAGGATCAAGAATTGAATATCATAGTTGTTCAGTTATAGATGATGTGAGTCTATGAACCATTCTTTATATTTAATTATTACAACTATACTTATATATGAAATAAATGTTTTGCGTTTAGGTATATGTTTGGAGTTACTAGAAATGTAGGATTGAGTGATTTGTATGGGATTGTTGTATATAATCCATCATTTTCAGGTTTAATACAATGATTATTTTCAATTTAGGCATTATTGGCACCTACTTGTGGTTTCACTCATTGATGACACTATTGTACAATTTTGCTCATTGCACAAGCATCCCCCCACACATATGAAACAAGAAGTAGATTAATAAGAACCTCAATCTTATGAACTTTCATTCTTATATAAGTGTATCCTAACTAATTTTTTTTTCATAGTGCATTCACCATATATTTGATAAATGACATTATCGTGTTTTTAATTTTGTTATTTCTATTTTGTATTGGTATTGTTATTATATCTTTTTAAACAATTAAGGGTTTATTAAATTATTTTCGAGAAAGATAAGTATTTTATATTTTATTAGATAATTAAGATTTTCTTAGATAATTTTAGAAAAGATGAGTATTTTATCTTTTAGATAATTAAGGTTTTATTTCATAAATTGTAAAAGATTAGTATTTTATTTATAATTTTGCAGATAAATTAAAATCACTAGAGATTAAAGAATTGGATAATTCAATTATCAATATAATCAATTATCTAGAGTTGCTTACTTCAAGTACAGAAGCAAGTACAAATTTCAAGCCTAATCCAACAAGTTGTGCGTTTCTAAAAATCTATAAATAGAAGGCCTTACATAATTGAAATTCAAACGTTTGATCTGGAAACTCATTCTAAAGGCTAGAGATATTCATTATTATTCTTTTCTAGAGTTCATAATGTATATAAGTAACTAACTTCCTCATTCATGGGACGTAATGTATCTTAACTCTTTGTGATTTTTTATTTAATATATTTCTTTTACATTACTCTTGTGTTTTATTCTCGTTCTTAACTGCATGAATTGATTGATTGCTATTTGTGGGTATCTGATTATTGGACATGATGTTGGAACCTAGACTAGGATAAAACAACTAATTGATTTTGCATATAGACATAGAGCTTAACGATTAGTCATTCAAAACATCTAAACTTATTGCTTAATGCTTAATGCAGACTTTTAATAAAAAGACCTAAGGCGTTATGGTTCTTATTAATAATTTTAGATTTGTCTCTAACACATTAGAACTTGTTAAATATTAGTGTGAATGCTAAAGTAGGAATTAAAGGTATATTGTTTAGTGTTTTCATATTGATTTGGTACATGAAATCTAAACCCAATGAAGTCTTTACCGCATAAGTACTTTCATAAATTTAATTGCACTCTAGATCTTAGAATTATTCACATAAATTTGAATTTCTTTCATTATTCAAAAGTTCTTTAACCTATATTAGTAAATAAACATAGTTTTTCTAAACAATGCGAGTTTCTATGAGAAAATGATGTTCGGACTTATCCACTTTATTACTTCTACGATTTGGTACACTTATCAATATCTGTAACAATATTTAAGGCAAATCATTGAAGAAATGAGGGTGGCAATAACTTTTTTTGAAATTTTTAAATTAAATATGTAATATGTATTGAGAATTGGTGGGAACACTATAAAAGGTTCTTTAATAACATTTATCGATGGGTTTCACCGACAAAAATAAATTTGTCAATAAAGTTTGTTAGTAAATTAAATTAATTACCAACGAATGGTAATGGTGAAGCCAAAAGGCGACGACGACTAACCTAGAGGTCGGTGGTGGCAACTTTAGCAGAGAAAGAGAGGCAAGGAGGTGGAATTGGAAGAAGAAATGAATAAATAAAAGGAAGAAGAAGAAAATGAACTAGATCATGATATCTACAAATGAATTTTTACTAACAAATATTTCCCAACAGAACTTTGTTGGTAATTACTGGCATATTTTTTATTTCGTCGGTAAAATTTAGTGATGAACATTTTATTGACAAATTTTACTAATGAATAAGTGTTATCGACAAATTCAATAATAATTAAATTGAGTGTCTTTTTTTTACTCATTTCCACTCGTGCATGTTTTTGTTTGGTTTTTAAGAAAAAAAGAAAGTCAGACACGAATTCATTATATTTGCTCATTTCTCATATGTTCTCTTCCAATTTGGAAGAAAAGATGCAGTTCTTTCTTATTTCACTTGATAGTAAAATATTAGTTTAGTAATTTAAAAAAAAATTTATCTCAGGAGCCTTTTGTATTTTCAATTTTTATGAATGTAGAAGGAAAAGTTATGTACTATGTGTTTTTTCATAACTTGTTTTTAATTGTGACTTGATTGTCATAAATTTTTCTTTTAATAATTGTGTCTCTTAATTGTTTAATTTGACAAACCTTTTCTTAAGGCTCAAGGAATTACAAGAGAGGAGTTTCGTATTAATTCATTGCAATGTGATCCAGGAAAATGTCTTCAAATATGTGAATATCCAATGAGTCAAAGAGATGAAAATAGAAGAGCTTACTTAAAATGGGGTTCATATCAAATACAACTTCAAAATTATTGTTGATGCTAATGACCATCCAAATTTGAAGAAGTTATTAACCATGCTTGAATATGTCAATCTTTGGCAAAAATAGTAAAGTCAATAACATTTTACTTGATTGATCATTTAATTTATCTTATTTTAACTCTTCATGTTCTACAACTACAATAAAAAGATTATTTTCTACAATGAAGATTATCAAAACAAAATTGCGGAATAAAATTGAAGATGAATTTCTAGCCAACAATATGAATATTCACATTGAAAATGAAAATGCTGAAAATTTTAGTTTTGATTCAAATATTGATGAATATTCAAGAATTTGAACGAGAGAAGGACAATCCTTTATATTATAGTTATACTAAATTATGTACTCATTTTTTTTGTATTAGTGACAGTAATTAAAAATATAAATTTTTATTGTATGATTTTAGCTATTCAAAATTGTTGGTCAAGATTCGTCACTACCAAATATAACATGGTGAGAGACAGAAAAAATGCAAGATGAAAAAAAAGCTAGCATGGTTGTCGCTCAAATTTAGCTATTTTGGTATAAATATAATTTTTTGATTCTTTTTCTTCCTCAATTACTTATAATTATGTAGTATAACAAATAAACCAGCTTCTATAAGTGAAATTACTATATAATACAATGGATGACAACCATCATTCGTGCTTGTATTCAATCAAGTTGGAAACAAAAAATAATTTACTTAATTTAAAGTACTTTAAAAAAATTTATTTTAGTGTAATAATTGAAATTATTTTCTTTTGTTCAACATTTCAACAATCTTCAACCATTGTTTCTAGATTCAATTGCATATGTAAGAAATGCTTGTGCCGAACATATAGTGAAAATGTACAATAGTTTAAATTGTTATGTACCCTACTTGTATACCTTAAATGTAAAGCTTTTGACTAGTATAAAATTATTATGTATTCTATTTCTAATTTCTCATTGTACTTTTAGATGTTTTTTGAATACCCTTTTATCTAGGGTTTGTAATTATGTAGGTCGGAACCAAAATCAAAAAAATATTTTAAAAAAATGAAAATAAACTATGATTCCACATAAAATCATAGCCTATAGTCAAGTATAATAAGATTCTACCCAAAACCGTAGCCTACACCTATGTTATATTTCTGAAAGATTTTATGCTATGGTTATCTCATTAAACTGTAGCCTATACCTATGTAATTTTTTATTATATTTTAAGATTTTATGTTGTGGTTATCTCATTAAACTATAGCCTATACATGTATTTTTCTTTTAATATTTTTTTAATGATGTTATGCTACAATTATCTACAAAAATCGTAGCCTAGATCTCCTTTTGAAAATGACTATAGATTACTGTTAGCTTGAGGAATGTTAGCTTGAGGAATAGTAACCTATTATCTAATATTATATACTATAGTTTCTAATAGTCTTAAGATATATTTTTTTTATTATGACTTGATATACTATGATTTATTAACCATAGTTTAACATTGAAAATAATTTTAATCATTTCTCTTCGCTATAGTAGTGATCTTGTTACTTAAACCTAAAAAAAAAAAACTAATTTATCAACACAATGGTTATCCTTCCTAAAAATATACGAGAATATTTAAACTCCATTTAATTATATATCTCTAAGCACTTTCTTCATCTTCCTCCAAATGAGCAATTTGAATATCCAAGACCGTCTTACATAACAAAGATGGATCAATTTCCTGTCATTTAAGAACATTCAGTAGCCAAAATAATCTCATTATGATCTTATCATATAAATAAATACAAAAACTTATGGTACATTAACGGAATTATTCATCTTATCCTGAAATACATATAATATATATATTGTTATTATCGTGTTCGATCAAAGAGTATTCCCATATATTTTCTAATTTATTATTCTTATTTAATTTTATAAATTTATTTACAACTCCTTTTTGATATGCAATTAAAATCTCATTTTTTCTCTGCTTCTGAGCTTATGAATGGCCTGATTCAAATTTTTTAATTGACATATTTATATATTTTTATATGATAAAAAAATTATAATATATAAAACACTACTAAAAGTAAAAATATATAAAGAATGAGTTAAAACAATAAAATCAGGCAAAAGAAACGCATTTCTAATTCTAGTATAGATTCAATAAATAGAATAAAAATAACATCAACACAAAGAGAAAGAAAAACATACTAACCAGAAATGAAAATAAAAATATTGATATACACAGATAGTATGAGATTCAAAGAATATAATCTGTCAAAACCCTCAAAAGAAGAACTTTATAATAGAAGAAAACAAGAGTAGACAAATAATGGAATCAGTAGATAAGAAGTCACAAAGAAATAGTAAAATCAAATCAAATCAAAATTTAAGTAACAAAAGAAATAAAAGAAGAAAATATAATCAAAATTAAAGTCACATAAATAAAAAAGAAAATATAATCAAAATTGAAGTCATATAAAGATAAAAGAAGAAAATAGAATAAAACTTAAAGTCACATTATAGAGATAAAAGAAAAAAAAATCAAAATTAAAGTCACATAGAGATAAAAGAAGAAATTATAATCAAAATTGATTATAAGAGAATAAAGATAACTAATCATTCTCTTTTTCCTTAAAAAAATTATAATTTATTGAAAAAGGTTTTAACTCATTAAATATCATTTTTAATACCAATAGAAATTAGCATACACTGTAAGGCCCCTTTTTATTCTGCTTCATTTTAAGGGCTGTCCTACAATAGTGGGCCAAAAGGGCTGGCCCATGGGATAAAAGCCTCTCGTGGTGCCCCATCTATATAACTAGGTAAGGATTCAAGGTAAGGTTGCATCCTAACACTCTGAGGAGTCAGTTAGTCTCACCTAGAGCGGACTGACTCCTGTGGTGAGAGTAGCAGGAGGCCTGAAATTCATTAAGGGCTAACCTTGTGGTGAGGGAAA
>Ga0099822_1006456_pt1 | contig 15256 bp, 8 predicted proteins | sample CowpeawhiteBW_FD_76839 | JGI IMG/M metagenome (GOLD analysis project Ga0099822, IMG submission 76839) | Root nodule microbial communities of legume samples collected from California USA - Cow pea white BW | ecosystem: Host-associated > Plants > Roots > Nodule | place: USA: California | collected...
ATATATATATATATATATATATATATATATATATATATATATAATTAAGAGTTTGGGGGAGCCATGGCTCCCTTTTGTCCCAACCAAGGTCCGTCATTGGGTATGAGATAGGCGTAATTCCATGAGTCTCATGGGGAGATCTCATGGTGGTGTGTAGTTTATATAATTAAGATAAGGATTCAAGTAAGGATCGCATCCCGAAACTCTAAAGGATCAGTGAGTCTCATGTAGAGCAAACTGACCCAAGTGGTGAGAGTAGCGGGATGCCCTAGTCTTTGGTAGGATAATGACCTTAAATGCTTAAAGGCTAACCTTGTGTGTGGTAGGGTGAAACCCATTGGCAATGGCTCTGGAGAGTAGTAGAGGCCACCATAAGTGCAAGCGTCCAGGGAATCTGATCTTATTATATTTATCCGGATAATGGAGTCATAATGTCCTGCTTGCTTGCCATAACATGATTCAGTGTGCCTAATGTGTTGTATACTTGGAATTGTTTTAAGTACTTGTTATAATATGTTCAAATGATTTTACACTACTTATCCTTTCATTTTCGTGTTTGTGCTTGTCTTTCTTTTTCTTTTGCGATGATCACCTCTTGGTGGGAGCAAATGAGAGAAACATTCAAGGTGAGTTTGGTGGTAGTAGTGGTGTAGCTTAGAGTATCATGTTTTTGGTGGCTCTTATGAGCAGTTTCACGACCATGGGGCCTTTTTGTAATAGTTGTCCTAGTGGCAACCCCTTTTGCAAACTGTTATACTGTCAACTTTTAGATTCTATTTTGTTCATGGCATGGTAGTATGTCTAAGCTTCCTTTTCCAATACTCTTACAGATGACTGTATCAATTAATTTTTTTATGCTTCCTGTTCATCTGATTGCTCCTTTAATATTATAATTTAGTGATACTTTATTGAGTAGATTTATTCTATTTAAATGGGATGTCACATAAATTATTCCAATATTGTTCGATTACTTAAACTAAACATATCAAATTATTAAATAATATAATTCTTTTATGAAAAAATATTCTAGAAGACGAATTATTTGAAAGGCTATTTGATTTATATTAAATATGTGTTATTTTTCTATCATAATAAAAATTAAGAAAATTATTATTATATTTATGAAATTAAATATAATTAATTTTAATAATTTTATTATAAATATTATTTATCCATTTTATAAGTAGTTTTATAATTAAAAATCGGTTAAGTTTATAAAAATGATGAAATTGAAAAAAAAAAAGACTAAATTTAAACAAATGATAAAATTATTAAACTAAATATTTTAATTTAAAATAATTTTTAATTAAAAATAAATTTGGAAAATAAATATGAGTACCAAAAAGAAAATAAGGTACACATATTTACGAGTTCCTTTCGAGAAATAAGACGACTATGGAGTATTTATTTTTATTTTAAATAAGCTTATTAAGATTAATGTATTATATAAAATAATTTATTTTAAAATAAATAAACTACAATTAGAATATTGAAAAGTGTATTAACAGGTTTAAACCTTCTAAATATAAGTTATATAAATTATATTTGAAAATAAAACATTGTAACATGCAGGAACCGATCCACGGCAAACCCATTGCGCTAGGATTAGGGTTTAAGTTCCATTTCCTTAGTTAAAACCCCAGAAAAAGAGACCGCCAAAAACCCTACACCCGCCATGACACGCTTGTCCCGGTCCTCCGCACCGCGCCTCCTTTACGCGCTCTGCTCCACCGCGTCGAAGTCACCGGCGGCGTTCCTCCTGGGCGGCTCCTTCCAGCTCCGGCACTTTTCTGCCGGTAACGCGGCGCGTGCGAAGTCGGAGAAGGATCCATGGTGGAAAGAATCAATGGAGCGGCTCCGCAACATCGGTATCTCGGCGCACATCGACTCCGGGAAGACGACACTGACGGAGCGGGTTCTTTACTACACGGGTCGGATCCACGAGATCCACGAGGTTAGGGGCAGGGACGGCGTTGGCGCCAAAATGGACTCTATGGACCTGGAGAGGGAGAAGGGAATCACAATTCAGTCTGCTGCCACATACTGCACTTGGAAGGACTATAAGGTTTGACTTTTTTGCTGTATACGTCGCCGTCTGTTGGATTGAAGTAATTAAATAAAGTTTGGGGAGTTGGCTGTGCTATTTGATTTCTAATTGAATTGAATTGGATTGAAATTTGAGGTGTTGTTAGTAAGGTTTTGAAGAAATGGTGGGAATTTGGATTATATGGTCGCAAGGGTCTGGTTGGACATATTTTTCCATTAGGACTTAGAAAAAAAATTAAATTAGTTTCTAGTAGGGTCAATTTAGCTTATGCATAAGCTAATTTGTTGAAGTTCTCACATATATCTTCTTTCAATTTTAATTTTTAACTTGTGGAATAAGCTAATTTTAGCTTATGAAGAAGTTAATTTCTTCTTTTTTTTTTTTTTAGAAGTCCTTATATGTAAAAATATTTATACCGTCATTCAATTACAGATTGTATAGCGGTGTTGACTTTTACAATAACTAATGGTTTAAGATTCTGATTGGTTGAAAAGACTTTAAAAAGGATTATAGTGACAATGTGTATAATTTAAGTTTTTTTTTTTTCATTTCTAATAAAATTGGAAGAGATGAAAGAGTATGTGACGTTAGCTGAGTTCAAATTGAATCGAATTTGAACTAATGGGAAACAACAAATATTAAAGGAGAATTTAGATTTATCCATTAGAGTGCTGCTGTTGCTACTAATTTTATTATCAGTATTAATTATTATGATTACTTATTGAGTTTTAATCAATTTTTATGTGGTGGTAGTGAGGTTATGGAGTAACAGGAATCAGAGTTTGGAATTTGGCTGTTGTTGTTATTATCAATATCAGTGTTAGTTGTGGTTATGATTATTGATTACTTATGAAAAATAAGATTGAAAAGTTACTCTGTCTCCTGTCGTGCATGATTAAAATGGGTGGGGAATATAGTGAAACCGAAAATTGGTGTCAAAACAAAGCGAATTGTATCTTGAAGTCAATCAGAAATGTTGAAAATTTGATGGACAACTTGTTTTTCTTGCTTGTAGTTTGCCTATAAGGTAACTGATCTATTCTTCTAGGCATTTGAGAAAATGTATTTTTTTTTCTTTGTCTTGCATATAATTTATATTTTATATTTTGGGTAATGTGTTGTTGCAGATTAACATTATTGACACACCTGGTCATGTTGATTTTACCATTGAGGTTGAAAGGGCTTTGCGTGTCCTTGATGGTGCCATTCTCGTTCTTTGTAGTGTTGGCGGGGTGCAAAGTCAGTCCATTACTGTTGATCGGCAAATGAGAAGATATGATGTTCCAAGACTTGCATTTATCAATAAACTTGATCGGATGGGAGCAGATCCATGGAAAGTGTTAAATCAGGTGTGATTGAGATTTATGGAAGGCATTGTAGACAACACTATCTTTGTTTATGTGCCATGTACACAATTTTAGTTATTCTCCTTGTTAGGGGTACGAATTGATTATATTAAAGATATGCTTTGATTACATTAAATTGGTAGATATGATTTGATAGAGAAATATCTTACCAAGTATCTCCAATTATTTGATATTGAATTTTGTTCATCATTTATTGTATCCCTTTTTCTTTCTAAATAAGAATACCCATGTCTGTACCCAACGCATCGAATTCAATATATTTCTTCTCGGTCTCTCTTCTCAACATGGTACCAGAGTGGTACCATCCTCCTTGACCTATATCCTTCCAACACCCCTTTTACTGTTCCAGTGGCCTTTGAGAAAGTGGGTATTTTAATAAAGTTGGTTTTCAAATTCTCTCAAAGGTGTTTCTTTATAAACATTGGTCATGATTGAAAATCATCTATGACTCTATTTTTATACGCAGAGGCTATCCTATCTTAATATTGATTTTAGCATTATGCAAGTCAAACTTTTAGTTTTATGATTTATTGACCTCTAGATTTATTTTATACTAAACCTGTGCATTTTAAAAATTCTCTCTGCCTTATTTAGATTTAAAATTGTTACCTTTTTGAGACCATTTTTTGTTTTATTTTTTATTTTTTATTTTTCAGGCTAGATCTAAGCTTCGACATCATAGTGCTGCAATGCAAGTTCCAATAGGTTTAGAAGAAGATTTTAAGGGACTTGTTGATCTTGTGCAGTTAAAGGCCTACTATTTTCATGGTTCAAGTGGGTAAGTTTCAAAACCTTCTGCATTTTTTGTTCCTATGAAGAAGTCTCCTCTTGCATTCTTGTTTTACTTACACTACTGTTGCTTATTGCAGTGAAAAAGTTGTCTCTGAAGACGTGCCTGCGGATATGGAAGCATTGGTGGCAGAAAAAAGACGTGAACTTATAGAAACTGTTTCAGAAGTTGATGATAAACTTGCTGAAGCTTTTCTTGGCGATGAGACCATATCAGCTGCTGATCTTGAGGTGTGTAGAACAATTATTTTTTTCGTAGTAATTTTTGTTAAGTATTTGATTCATTGAGTTGCATGCATCATATTTATTCTACTAAGCTCTATCAGTTAGTTTCTTAGCCTGTTGTCTGAAAATATGGAGGACATGATGGCTTGAGCATCATAGATGTGCATAAAAAAAAATAAGGCATATATATATATATATATATCTGTTAGCTTGTGATGGAGAAAAGGCATTATTTTAAAAGAATATCTATTCAGAGTCTCTATTTTCTCTTGATAAGTTTATCATGACACAGTTTAGTGCAGTCATCTGAAAACTATAGTAATATCTGTACATCAATGTTTTAGATTTGCCACTTGCTTTGCCCTTTGGTAAGAGTGAAACATGCTTTATTACAGCCAACAGTAGTACTACTCTCTCCTTTATCATTATCTGTGATAACAGAGTAAAGATGGGTAAGCGGGTATTCATGTATGGAGATAAATTTGAAAGGTTAACTAGGCATGAAAATGAAGTGGATTGAGTTGATTACAAAGCCCCTAGTCTAGCGGGGAGCAAAAGTATTTATTTCCTAACATAAAGATAAGTCTAGGAAAAATAATAACAGGTTATTGATTTGAGCTACAAAAGTGACAGGTGTAGTGGTCAACATGCCTGCTTTGTGTTGGATATATTCATTATTCCAAGGGGCAGATGGGAGATCTTGTTAAGCAAGTTAGATGGGATAAATTTAGCACCCAAATATATATGGTAAATTTTGAGTCAGGTAGAATACGTAGAAGTTGACTCATTTGTTTTGAAAAAATATTTCACTGTAGCTGAGACATGCAGCTATTCTCACTTTTGTCTTGCAATTTCCCCCCTCATACATATCTCTCAAAGTCAAAGTATTGTGATCTTTTAATTTCTTATGTTTTATTTCTTTATAAAATTTATAAATGCATCAAATTTTAGTTCTAGAAATTATTATTTATACACACATTATCAAATTTTAAACTTGTCATTTAATTTATACATATCTCTATCTCCAAATACACACACACACACATATATATATATATATATATATTATCTTCTAGAAATATTTAGTGTTACATACAGCATATGTTAGCCTCTATCCCTGACATCCTCCCTCAACGTTTTATTTTTGAATGGTTTCACTATTGTCACTTTATATCTTTTTGTGCGTAGGAAGCAGTTCGTAGGGCTACCATAGCGCAGAAATTTATACCCGTATTCATGGGTAGTGCTTTCAAAAACAAGGTAATCATTGAATTACTTTCCATTTGTGTTTTTTTTCCTCTGTAAAATGATGGAAGTAATTGCTTTCAGTTTGTATATTGATGCATAGTCATTACCTTTATTATTCCCAACCCTTTATCTAGTTAATGCAGTGATATTTTTTTCCCCATAAGTTTACTTAATGTTATGATTTTGGTGTAATTTAGTTTGGGTCTGTGTATTATGTTTGTAATTGAGGACTTGTTTTGGGAAAACAACTTAATTAAGGGCGTATAGATTAAGTGCATATCATATAAGTACTTATACATAAGTTGTTTATATAATTGAAAAGGAAATATCTAAGAGAAACTGATGTGATATATTTTATTATTTCTATCTAGTATAAATATGAATGCAAAGGAGCCTTTATAAAAAGCTACCCTTGAAAGAAAAAAGACGAAAACACCCTAGACAGATTTACCAAAGGGGACCGCTGGAAATAACAAAGCAGAGAGAGAAACAGTGTAACAAAAAGACAGATAGATAAAATAAATTCTCTTATTTTCTTTTATTCTAATATATTCTAATAAAATAGAGTACAACTTTTTTCATGTAAGTTATAAGTTGTTTCCATTAACTATTCTGGGTAGCTTATTGAATTAAGCTAAAATTTAACTTGTTGACATATCATAAGCTATTTTATATGTTTTCCCAAATGCTTACACTAGTAATTATGTCACGAGTCCTAATAAGTTGCAAGTAAGCTCTTTCAAATGCACCTTGAATCCATCTGAAGCTGTCTTGCCAGCAAACTAGTGTGATACACATTCAACTACCATAGTGGTGAGTGTGTATATATGATCCATCATAAATGTCATGTTACATTGGGCTTTTTGGGTCTGATAACATTTTGGACCAAAGCCTAACTTAAATTCTGATTACCTTATGACCTTAATAATTAATAATATAATTTTTTAAATTAGCTATCATATAAGTCATTCCCTTGCAGTGGTTTTGTAGTGGAATTTTTTACTTATGTAGTCACATTACAATATCCTCCTCATTTCTGAGCATCTCTGATCTCTTATCTATTTCACTTTTGAAAGCTGGGAATATATATATTTTTCTTTATAAGGGCTTTGTTCCAGAAATTCTGACATTTTTTTTTTTATTTGCGTTCTGTTAATATTTCCCCCTTTGCATTTATCGTGCTAACACAAGTGCTATGTTGCTTGTATTGCCCTTTTATTATGTAACACAACGAACATTCTTTATGCTTTCTTAAATTGATACTCAATATTGATTGTGTAAATGATAATATTTTAATTATCTATGCATCCAGGAAAGTGGCCTTGCTCTCAATTCCCATGCATTCAAGATTTCATCCTACTCGTTTGTTGTTAGTGTTATTACCTTCTATCTCATATTTTTTATTTTCTGTTGCTGGTACAGGGGGTGCAGCCACTTCTGGATGGTGTACTTAGCTATTTGCCATGTCCAATTGAAGTTAGTAATTATGCCCTTGACCAAACTAAGAATGAAGAGAAGGTACCTGATTCATTGAAAATTGATCTGTCCTGGTTTAATAGAATGTAGTTATTGTGATTGTCATATATTTCATTTTAAGTTTTAAATTAAAGGCCATATTTTTGAATCATGAATTATAGATGTAATATTGAAATGATAAAATTTGGTTTGAATTTGTTCTATGTAATTAAATGTAACTCCATTCAAATAGTGAAAAAGTATCAATAGTGACATAATCATGCATGCATGTGATCTTTAAGAAAAATAACATAATGCAGGCAGTGTAATATTTTTTGTAACTAGCCAGGAAGAAATGCAACACCAAAATAAAAATTGTCATGACCAAGATTATATCATGGTAATAGTCAAATTGCTTTAGAATTTGAAAATATAACTCACTGTCTTTTAAAAGAAGACCAAATTAGAAACCTTTTAAAAGAAGACTAGTCTGATTCATGCAAACTCATCTGGAGATATACAGTCATATTGGTTTGTGATATGCATGCATGTTTCGGTTACTCTTTTTTATCTTGCTAGTTATCGAGTCATTGTAATTTTCTATTCTTGTTTAGGTTGAGTTGGCTGGAAATCCTGATGGGCCACTTGTGGCATTGGCTTTCAAGTTGGAGGAAGGGCGGTTTGGTCAGTTAACATATCTAAGGTACTTGTCACATTTGGAGGCTGTTAACCCATTTCAAACTATTTTTCAGCTTATCTTTTGTTTTCAATTTATGTTAACCTACATTATATATAAGTAATTGTCCGTTTTTTTTTTGGCTGAAGAATATATGAGGGTGTAATTCGGAAGGGTGATTTTATTGTTAATGTTAACACTGGCAAGAAAATCAAGGTAATTTTATAGCTCTTCACAGCTTGAACATTTTTTTGTCTTCATCACGAGTGTTTTGCCCTATGGATCTGAATTTCTATGTTCTATATTCATGTTATGTTTTTTTCTCTCCTCGTGTTCATTTTCCAAAATAGGTACAAGCCCGTTGAATATTTTATTCAAGATAGTTTTTTGAAGACCATTCTACAATAGTGTTAGTTCAAATCTTTTCTGTTGTTTTAAAATTAATTTAGTTTAATTTTAAAGGAAACCCTGTTGGTTCATGGTTTTAAATCTCAAAGACTAAGTGCATGGATTCAAACTTTTACTAGATACTGTCATACTAGCATTATGGACTAAGTTTTGAAGGAACTTATCCTACATTAAAAGGTATTTTATTGAATTTAGCCACTCATCTTACAATGAACCTCCCTGTATCTTCTTGTTGGAGGATGTTTAGATCTATCTTCCTCCTTTTCTTGGATTGGTTTTTTTGCACATCCAAAGACACCGAATTAATAGGTGGTCTGTATTAGAGATCCTTAAAAAACTAAAAAGTGCAACAAAGATTGGCCTGGTCTTAGTTTTTATTAGCCAAGTATAAGGCAGGACACAGAACAAAATGCTGCACAGTATCTCTTTAGTCAAGATCAGGTGTCATCGAACTTGTTGGTGACTGCCACAACAAGGCGGTGGCAAATTGGTTTTTGGGTGGTGGTCCATGGCCCTCTTCACATAATGGTGTCATGGAATGGCCACTTTTCCTGGTTTTCTTTTATTCTTCTTTTCTTTTATGCTTTTTTCCTCTTCTTTTTTCTTATTTATCTTCTCTCTTATTTTCCGGTAGTTTTCTTTTTTCTGTTGTTTTTTATCTTCTATTTTTATGTATGTTCTTTTGAATTTTCATTTTCATTTTTTCTGTTTTTTCTTTTCAATTTTTCTTTACTCTTCTCTTTTTTCTTTTTCTTTACTTTTTTTTTTTTTTTTTTTTTTTTTTTTTTTTTTTTTTTTTCTTTTTTTTTTTTTTTTTTTTTTTTTTTTTTTTTGTTTTTTTTTTCTCTTTTCTTTTTTTCTCCTCTCTTTTCTTTTTTCTTTTTCTCTTTCAGTTTGTTTTTCACCTTTTCTGTCTTCTTTTTTATGGTATTCAACCATTTGTTTTCCTTTTAGTTCAACAAAACCCTAAATCTAATGGCAACAACTGAACACGCCAGTTCAAGACCATCTAATAGAAATGACAGGGTTGGAAATATTGTCATCCTTCGGATGAATAAACCTAAACACTACAATTTGTAATAATTGTGAAAAGTTTATGTATGGAGGAATTACACGAGCCAAAGAACATCTAATGGAAAAAAAGGATAATGTTGCACGTTGTCCCAAAGCTCCAGAAAATGTTAGAGAAGAACTCTGGAAATTAGTTACGGAGACTGCATTTTAGTTATCTAATGGCAAACTGGATTTTACTTATTTATTTACACACAAAAACATATATATATATATATATTTATATTTATATATATATATGTATATATGTATATATATACATATATGTATATACACACACAGGGATAGATAGGATAGATAGATAGATAGATATATTCTTTTTTTTTGGTTTGCAATGCTTCTGCCATAACCTATTATTGCATCTGATATATTTTCATAAAGGATTTTTTAGTAACCATAAAGGATATTTTAGTTACCGATATTGATAACGCTGGTGTAATTTCTCTTTTCCTGTATTGTATTCCAAGATTATTGTGAATTTGTGTCTGAATCCTTTCTTTTATCTAATGTAGGTTCCACGCTTGGTTCGGATGCATTCCAATGAGATGGAGGTTTGTTTTCAGAGTTTCGGTAGTCCTATTATGTTGGTTCCACGCTTAGTTTTTTTATTTTTTTATTTATTGAGCATAAACTGGTGGGGTTTTTTCTCATGGCTATATACTTCTGAAGAATTTGAATATATTCAGTTATTGTATGCCAATTTCTATGAACTTCTAATTGGGTTTTCTAACTATCTGTAGGACATTCAAGAGGCTCATGCTGGGCAAATAGTTGCTGTATTTGGTGTTGATTGTGCATCAGGTTATTCTTTTATCTTTGGTTTAACCTATATATATCTAGATTGCTGAAAAATTCCAAAATGTTTACTACTATTAATCGATTAATAGTTATTAAATTATCAAATATTAAATTTGATAATCATTTTCACTATGACCTTTGAGTACAATCACCCTGTGTATCTGCCCGTCAGCAGAATGATAAAAACCACTTTCTTTATGCCACTCCATTAATTCTTTTTGTCTCGTTTTATTTTCTTTTTTTGTGGGGATCTATTGTTTACATCATTTAATGTCAGTTAGTAGTGCTATTTTTTTAACTAAATTTTCTAGTGCTTTCTGGATTATATAAGCTGAAGATTTGTTGTTGTAGCAGTCACTTTCCATTTATTATTAATTTCTGGCTGTATTTTTGCTTCATTTTGAGTATATATTTCCTTAATATTTGTCTTGGTTATCAGGAGATACTTTTACTGATGGTTCAGTTAAGTACACAATGACTTCCATGAATGTTCCTGAGCCAGTGATGTCGTTAGCCGTTCAGCCAGTCTCTAAAGATTCTGGAGGCCAAGTGAGTAGAGTATTTTATCACATGATTGGAGTTTTATCACATGATTTATTACATGATTGACTTTCCCCTTGAATTGCTTACAGTTTTCAAAAGCTTTGAACCGCTTCCAAAAGGAAGATCCTACATTTCGTGTTGGCTTGGACCCAGAGAGCGGGCAGGTGATTTTTAATTATTTTATGATTGTCTTTGGAGTAGCAATGACATTATTCTCATGTTGGTATTAGTAAACTTCTGTTGTTAGACAATCATTTCTGGAATGGGAGAATTGCATTTAGACATCTATGTTGAACGCATCAGGAGAGAGTATAAGGTACCATTTTCTCCACATTGTTTTCTCGTTGATGCTTTGCAAATATTTGCTTCTTCTGCTGTTTAATTCATCTGTCTTTACCTAAGGTTGATGCTTCAGTTGGAAAGCCCCGTGTTAACTTCAGAGAAACTGTTACTCAACGTGCTGAATTTGACTATCTGCATAAAAAGCAAAGTGGAGGGCAAGGACAATATGGACGGGTTATTGGGTAAGTATTGACTGTTCATTCCTGTTTTATTTTCTGAAAGTATTATCTTTGCTTCAAGATAAATTTATGTGCACACGTTTGGCTAGCACTCCATATTCCCCCCACTTCTAACATCTTGTGCATTTGAACATTGAACTCTTCTTGGCTAAATATATGAGTAGTATTCTTTTTCTCACATAGGACCTTGAAGATTCTTTGTTCTTTTTTCATGTGCTCATTAAAATCATAAAATAGTTATTCATGGATTATAAATTTTAAACAAAAATTTCCCAGTCAACTTTGTACCTGTGTAACAAAGCACCCACCCTTAGTTCCTTGCAGATTAAGTTCACTCTTAGCTTCTGTGGTGCTTGTCTATTTTTGAGTGATTTCTCGGTTGGATTTTCGGAAAATGTCAGGCTGTGCTCACTTGGTGTTGATTTTCTATTTATCTTGCATTAAGATAGTCAAACTATAGGAAAGAGAGAGACATTAAGTTGAAATCTTACGTTTTGAGACACAATGGATGCTTTATTTATATTGAGAAAAAAGGTATCAATAAATATAATAAATAGAAGATATTTGATATCCTCTAATAGTAAAGATATGATATGAGAATAAATAAAAATGTCTAATATATATATATATATACACACACACACACACACACACACATATATATAATCTAGATACGTTTGATTATGCAGGATCTGCTCCTTGTTTCTATAATTATAGCAAAGATATCAGGAAAATGTCTCATACTGAGTTCATGCGCTCCTTTCTCCTTTCTTGGTTAAAGCTGTGAAAATAAAAGGATAATACACAATTGGAGGGTCTTAATAGATCCCTCTCGTAACCTTCTATTTATAATGATAAAAACCGATACAATGGAAGATGAAAGATCAAAAGACTATCCTAAATACCTAGGTACAACTCATAGAGTGCACTAGACTTATAAGTACAGCTGGAAGTAGTTCCCAACACACCACTCCCTATTTTAGACTTAATAATTACTCTAACATACATAAATTTAATAATTACAACAAAAGCCATCTCCTCTCATAAAAAAGCTTATGAATTAGTAGAGTCTTGATAAAGTATAACAATATATTTTTAACACATTTAGGCTCTTGTAATTCTTGCACTGACCCTGCATTGTATAAATAGGTTTTTTACACTGATATTTTTTTGAAGTGGTCTATTCCCACTTTTGCCTGGCTGCTTTAGTCTATGTTAATAAGGTTTTGGTGACTAAAATATTGTATCCTTGAAATTTGTTTGGGAGTTTGGATTTGTTAACGGGTTCACAAAATTCTTCAGTATATGGTTCAGGTGCTGGGTATGTGACCTTAACAAGTATTGGTATGAGGGGATATAGATAGTTGGTATGCAATTTTAATTTACAAATTGGAGATAACATTGAAAGTGCTGTACAGAGCTCTATAACACCAATCTTCAATTACCACTAAGTTAGAGAAAATAAAACTCAGCAGCATTTACTGTTCAACTTCCGTTTCCATCTTCTTTTACTATGCCTAGCCTAACCACTACCCTGCCTTACACCTTTCTCTTCCCACTGCTAGCTATCTTTCCTATTCATAAACAAATTAGTTCTCAATCTTTTCCACTCAAAGACTAATTTGGGCCCCTCGGTTGGTAAACAAACCTGAAATTGGTATGCACTAACCAATACATGGTTCTGTACTAACCTGAGCCGATTATGTTTCTACAATTTGGGCATTATTATAATTAAATTCCTTCCTGGTTTAACATCCAATACTTCTGTTTGGTGCTGTTTGTAGGAGTCTTGATCCTTTTATTCTGTATGTCATACTATGTCTATTGTCTTTCAATACATTACTGGCTTAGAAGGCAAAAGAAAAATGGTTTATGTTGGAAGTTCCACATCGATTAGAGATAAAGTCAATTTAGTGTATATATATGTGGGTACAAATCTCATAATACAAGCTGGTTTTGTGGGGTTGAGTTAGACTTAAGTCTACTTCTTAACATGGTATCAGAGCCATTGTTAAACTTTATCCTAGCGAGATTTGTTGTTTGTTGGACATATTGTTACCCATTAATGTCAAGTCCCACGCTCAAGATGTATATACCTCATGTGGGTGTGTTGGAAGTCCCACATCGACTAGAGATAAGTTTAATTTAGAGTATATATATGGGTGCAAAGCTCACCTTAAAGTCGGTTTTGTGAGGTTGAGTTAGGTTTAATGTCCACTTCTTAACAATCTAAAATGAGGCTGCTTAAATTGAAACTTGTAATCTTTTTTATGTATTTTTTTTAAGATGTTCAGTACAATACTTGTGATGTGAAGCTTGTGTAAATAGATTAATTTTTCATTCAGTAAGTTTATGAGCTGGCATGCCAAAATATTTATATATGATATACATAATGTGGTAAAATAATTCTTATGATAGTACACTGTCCTCAAGAATTTATTTTGGGAAATGTGGCCAAAAACTTGTGTCAATTGGGACTGTGTTGTAAACTATGTTCATGCTTGATATGAATTATTTCCTACTAGCTTGACACTTAATTCTATATTGTACATATTTTACCTTTTCCTTGTGAACTTTGAGTCTATATGATACGTGTGATATAATACTTAGACAAATCTGTGTTTCTGAGTAAATATAAAATATATTTTAGAGCACCTGCATGGAATTGGAAAATCTATTTATGGTGTTTTACATATGAACAGATTGATGATATATATGTTAACTCTTATAACTGTTCAATTTGATAGAAATTATTTGTGGTTCCACTTCTTCTCTGATCTCCCTCTATGTCTTGATGTGTATTCTATTCAACGTGTTTGCAGGTATATTGAACCACTTCCTGTAGGGTCATCAACTAAGTTTGAATTTGAAAACTTGCTTGTTGGTCAAGCTATTCCATCAAATTTTATCCCCGCAATTGAGAAGGGTTTCAAAGAAGCTGCCAATTCGTGAGTAAAATGTTAATGTTTGCTTAATCATGTATTTTAAGGTCTAATTTCAAAGATAATTTTTGTGATTTGTCATGTAGTGTGTTATCTGTCCTCTATCAAATGACAATCTACATTTTTGTTTGGTTTATACAATTTGGTATGTCTTGTATGATTAATTTTATATTTGTTACGGCAACTCAATTTCTCTCTTCCACACAGTGGTGCCTTAATTGGACATCCAGTTGAAAATCTTCGAGTTGTCTTGATAGATGGTGCTGCTCATGCTGTTGATTCCAGTGAACTTGCATTTAAGATGGCTTCTATCTATGCTTTTAGACAGGTCCTTTTATTTCTGTTATCCAGAGTTCTTTTCCTAAATAACAATTCACACATTCTCCTTGTAATCATCTGTTGATTCATTCACATGCGATGGTCTAAATCTTTGATAATTCATTGTTATATTTTTAACAGTGTTATGCAGCTTCCAGACCGGTTATTTTAGAACCTGTTATGCTTGTTGAGCTGAAAGTACCAACAGAATTTCAGGGAGCCGTTGCTGGTGACCTCAACAAGTGAGTTTATACTTTTTTAAATGGATATTGTAGTAACATTTCAGAATTCTGACATACTTTTATAACTCATGTAAAGGAGAAAAGGTGTGATTGTGGGAAATGATCAGGAAGGAGATGATTCTGTCATCACTGCTCATGTAAGTGCCTCACAAGTTTCTTAATAATATTTTAACTTTTAAGTACTTTGTAGTTAGCTATGGTTGACCAATGGAGAAACAACAATAGCCGTGTCCCACTAGATGAGTACATGGACACATTCTCAGGAATATTATTCACCATGAGATTTCTTTTAATAATTTCATCTACTGTCCTTGATTGCATTTATCTCTTTTCACATGATGCAATGTAATAAGTATTTAAATTGCAAGGACAAAGAAACCAGAAATTGAGAACTGAATGCACTGATCCAGTTTAATTGAAAACAAGAAAATACAGAAGGATAGGAATATCCAACTGCCCAGAGCCAAGCTCCTAAGAAGCAATCACAATGGTCCCCCTCCAAAATGACCATCCCCTTCCCCCCTTTCTTCTCTCTCTTCTAACCAACTTATTCTTCCTAGTGTGCCACGTCATTCTTCCTAGACCGTTTCCTCTCATACACCCTGC
>Ga0099822_1006457_pt1 | contig 15255 bp, 8 predicted proteins | sample CowpeawhiteBW_FD_76839 | JGI IMG/M metagenome (GOLD analysis project Ga0099822, IMG submission 76839) | Root nodule microbial communities of legume samples collected from California USA - Cow pea white BW | ecosystem: Host-associated > Plants > Roots > Nodule | place: USA: California | collected...
ATTGAATATAAATATATATATATATATATATATATATATATATATATATATATATATATATATCTTTATTGTGACTCTGACTCTTTGCTAATATCTATTTACCCGATGAATGTAGAATTGAATTATGAAGGGTTCATTTATGCATTATGGTTGAAGAATGTGGGAGTGGTGAGAAGGAATTGAAGGCGAAAAACAATGTTTCTATCAAACACGTAGTGTGGTTGACCTTCAAAATTGGTTTCAAACTGTGTTAATTGACAAGGTAAAAAGAACAACTTAAAGACACAACAAATCATTTCAATAAATTCCCTCAAATCCTCGTAAATAGTAAATTGTTTCTATCAAACCGTGTCTCCCTGTTTAAGAAATTAATTTGGAAGATAAATAATATGCAAAAGAAAAAAAAAATAAAGTACCCAGATTTCATGGATCGTCAAGTGTTATGCCAGCTGGAGGATCCATGGTATCCTCAGCGTATTTTGTACACTTTTTCAATTTGATCCAAACACGTGAAAGGATGTTAGGATATCTAATTTTAAGAGGTAATTATATTTAGAAATTAATAGTATTTGTTATAGTTTTTAAATTTTGGAAAATTATATGCAAAACATTTATTACCTCAATTACTTCCCGTCCAAGACAAAAAAGAAAAATGGATGAAATATATATAAAGCAAGAGCATTGAATCTTTCTATAATGCACACTGAGCAGAGTAAAAAGATGTCGTAGGTGAGTGGAAATTATTTTTATTAATGCAAAATAGTAAGATACAGAACAAGAGGCAACAAAAATGACTTGGAAGAGCCATCGCACGTGCATTTAAAAATCCAAACGACTTATTCAATCTCAAAACCACCAAGACCAGGAATCTTCATCCAAACAACCTTTTTCCCATCAAAGGAAAATGTTTGACACTTGAAAAAACAAGAATAAAAATGCTTGACCTAATTAACTACGTAAATATATGTCGCATATATATAGCCACGAAAACATTATCATGCAAACACGGAACATACTCCGAAATTAAACCAGTAACATCATCACCCCCAACAACCACATCATAATGAATCCAGCACTTGAACTACCATTAACACCGTGATTATTTGGAAGTGGTGAAGGTGACGGTGAAGGTGTTGATGACAATGGTGAAGGTGATGGTGAAGGAGAAGGAGAAGGAGTAGGAGTAGGAGTAGGAGAAGTAGGGTTGTTTTTGGTTTTGCCGGTGATGACAACCACAGCGAGTTTTAACCCCATGCGGCAGTGACTCTGATTTCCACTTATGAAGTGTCTGAATCCAGATTTTGTAAGCAAGACCTTGGTGTTGCCATCGTTGAACACCACATGTTCTTGCCCCACCGTGTTGCACCTTTCGTAGTCTGTCTCGTTCACTTCATGCACCGACTCAGTTCTCTCGTCGTATTTAAATACTGCATATATACATACACTAACTTCAACAACCGTAAAATTTAAATTTAACTCAACCTTACGAGACTTTCAATTCATCTCGAGACATACATGCATATAAGAAAATAAAGAAAAATATATATACCGAGAGTGTCGCCGATTTTGAAATGGTGAGAGTTGGCCCAGTGGTTGAGTGAATCTGGCGAGGAAAGAGGAGTCTTCCAGGAATTTGCACTGCCTCCAACCACATACTGTTTGGCTTCAGAGAAACAAATTAACAAACACATTGAGAGCATCACCAGAAATGGAGATGCATTATTTGCTAAACATGAAGCCATAATCATTGAGTAGTGTGAGAGATGTGCGAAGCTCTGGTAGCAGTAGCAGTAGTGGTAGTGGCAATGGGTTTTGTGTTGCTGATTAGTAGTAAATAAATAGGGTTTTTTGTGAATCACAGCATGGCAATGGTGGAAACACCTTTTCATCACTTTTAGGATGTAAGCACATAAATTTCGTTAAAAGCTATATAAAATCACTAATTAATTATTAAAGTAAACGAATTCCTAGACAATCCTGGGGTATATATTACTTGCTCTTTTTTTTTTTTTACTTTATTCCATCTTTTTATAATAATAATTAACAAGACGGCAAAGGGTTATTTGAAAAAAAAAATGTTTTTTATTTCTATTTTAGTATAGACACTAAAGAAAAGGAAACAACATTGATGTTGGTCGGTGAATCAAGTTTACAATAAAAAAAAAATTAAAATAGCCACAAACAAAGTTATCGGTGAATATTTCTTCCCAATAATATATGTTATCTAAAAAATATTATAAAAATTGTTCTTTCGAAAAAAAAAATAAAGTGTACCCTTCCAAATAAAATGAGAAGGTTGATCGCTAAGTTATAAACGAAAATCAGAAAAAATCTGTCTGTAGAAACGTAAAAAAATATGATAGAGCTATAATATAAAAAAGTTGTTAAATATTTTTACATTTTTTTATTCATTAATTAATGTTTAATATGTTTATTAAAAGAATCATAAGAATGTACAGCCATGATAACTTTTAATTACTACCTTAAAAGAATAATTGCTACACTTTTTAATAAAAGCTTCCTAGTTTTATTTTCTTAACCAATCTCTTCAAGAAATAAATTTAAATATTCTTCATAGGTCAAACTTTCTCGTTTTTTCTTTTACTTAATTGAATAAGAGTTTCACAGAATAAATCATTCACTTAATAATAACCAATCAAATAATCAATTAATTAAGTTACTCACTCCAATATATGTAAAGAGTTTATTAAATAAGCATTTAATTAAACTGTGTACCAAATTTGTTCAAACACAACCCATTCTTTTTGCAAAGTGAAATGCCAACTAACATGTAATTTAAAATTTCATGCCTCTTAACTCCTTATATTAAGGGCTGATATCTTATTTGGTGTGAATACATAATCTGTATTTTATTTTAATTCTACAATCATTGCTATTATTTTTCTTTTATAACCTCATTTATATTTTTAGAATCACTTATATTTTCTAACCACATAATATAACATAAATTATTTAATACTTACTATTATATTACTACATTATCTTTTTTCTGAAATATAGAAAAAACATGGATGGTCTCTTTTAGTGTTCACATATATATATATATATATATATATATATATATATATATAACTGTTGATTTTTGTGAGGAGTTACTGTTATTTCGTTTGAAAGTAGAGGCAATATCATGTTCCTGTTCGTCTTAGTGACTTATCACAATCGCAAATGCCACATGTTAATAATTATAACATATATACTTTGATACTATGGATTACAATATAATTTTACATAGTTTAAAAACTATGGATTACAATTAATATAACTTCTCACGACTTAATAAATAATAACATTATACTATATTTTTATTCTTATAATTTTTTTAAAATTATGCATCGTGAAATGTATTTTAAAATATATATTTGCTAACAAGTCAGTTTAAAATTATCGCAATTTTAATTAAGTTGAATCAGATTAATAAAATTGATTTTAACAAAGATAAAAATATAAATTAACCTGTTCCAATTTGTCTCATGGACGCTCTTATTGTAGCTGTAGAAAAGATGAAGAATGTTTGAATAGAGATAGAAAAAGTATACATAATTCAAAACAATTGAGCATCAAACCATCTGTATACAGATATAGGAATATTCGTTTGATAAAAAAGTATACATAAGAACACATTAAAAAACAAATGTATTTTGTAATGATTTATCATTAATTGCTTAGTATAACTTTTTTACATTAATAGTATTATCAAAATTAAAGTTCAACCTTAACAATTAAAAAACGGACATTATCACATTCAAATACAGGTGCCAAATACACAATTTACGTAGTTATTATCGGGGCTCAAAGGAAATTTAAAAAGGAAATATTGTATGTATTAATAAAATAATTTAAGTTTAAATATGTCATGATTTTAATTTGAAATTATTTTTTTCAAATTTATTATGATGTAAAATAATTTATTAAATTGTCATAATGTATTTTATTTAACATTTATTTTTAATAAATAATAATATTTATTTAATTTTTGTTGAGACATTATTAATATTAAGTTGATAGAAATCATAAATAATTACTAAGATAATAAAAATAAATAATCAATTTATTCTTCTTAATCAAAATTTTGATTTATCAAAATAAAAATTGTTAGTTCATTAGATATTATTAGTATCGATAAAAATTAATAGTCACTTATAATATTTTAATTAAATTTTATTTTCAAATATAATTTTATAATTAGTTTAATAGATTTATCCAAGTTTAGATCTGCTAATGTGTGGTTACATAAGGAGCTCTAACATGTTACATATATACCAATTTAATACAAGTAATATATGTCCTATTTGTTTTAATTAAACGGAGCAAGATTTTGACTATAGGTATTTTAGACATGCAATAAACCATGATAAGTAGTGTTTAGGATCCCTAATAATATCAGTTATTACACTTAAAATGAATAGTATAAATATTAAAGTTTAAAATGATAAATTTAATAAAGTATTAAATTTTCATATTTGAATTTTTCAATTGATTTTCTATTTAAAAAAGTTTTATTAAATATTTAAAAATTTTATCATTTTATTTTTTAAATAACTATATGACATGACTATTTGCATTATCATTACTTATTAGTTACGGTGTGAAAATAAAAAGAAATTAATTGAGTTTTAAGTTTTTTATAAATTTTAGATTTTAATATTTTTAATTGAATTCTTAATAAATTGAATACCAACTATCTTAATATTTTTTTAATTGAATCTTTAATTCCGTTTTAATTTATAAATTAAATATTAAAAAAATCAAATCAATTAAGTGAAAATTTTATTTTTCTTGATCTTCGAGTTCGTGGTATTTTTTCTTGTAACTACATAATCAAACAATCATGACACTTCAATTTACGATGATAAACATAAACAAAAATATAAATATTTTAAATATTAGATATAATATTTAATCGAGAATCAATTAAAAATATTTAAATTTATTATGAATTTAAGATTAATTAAATCATATATTTATCTTCAATGTAACAACAGGTAAGTAATAAACAACATCAAGTAATATTCATATCATCGTAAATATGTTACGACAAACCCAATCAAAAAATATACCGATGTTATATATTCAACAAAATAATTTTTTATTAATATAAACTCAATTAAAAATATCTAAATATGTTTTAAACTTGAAACTTAAATAAATAAACAAAATATTACACTAAAGTGTAACAAATTAGACTGGACTCGTGGTTCACCTGTCCTTAGAATAAAAAAAGCTTTTATCATTTATTTCTGTAGGTACACTTTTTGTTTTCCAAAACATAAATCTACATTATACAAAAGTATATAATAAAACCACGTTTTATTTTATTTATAAACATATTTTAGTAGTTTTGATGTGTGCAAATTAATTTATTGTTTTAATATAATTAATCATACAAAATGGAGTTATAATGTACAACTATACAATAATCAAAATGTTCGATTTCTCTTTTCATCAAAGATTAATCATGAAAAGGAATTCTAGCTCGTAATAGTTTTTTTTTTCTTTTTTTTTTCTTAACTCAATTGTTTTACCTTTTAAGTAAAGCTGTCAAAATGAATTGGAACTTACGAGTTAACCTGACTTATCACGGATTCAGATTGGATTAGGTTAAATCTTTTTTACAAATTTTAATACGGGTTAATTTTTGACTCAGCTCATCTAGGTTGAATCTGTGGTAAACCATGATAGCTCACTAACATGTAGATAAAAGGATCACACAAATTTTTTTTTATTAAGTTGAATTTACATTTGGATCATGTTAAGTTGTTTTTTTTAATCAACACAAATAATTTGTATTTTTTTATTTTTGTTTGTTTTTGAATTGTATTAAAGTTTATTTAAATTTTAGTTAGAATTATAATTTGAGTTTAACTTAAAATAAAATATATTGTTTTTAATTAAGTGAAACTCTAAACCAACCCGTTTAACCCGTCAATCCATAATGGACCTGACTGAATTCAAATCTTTTTGACTCACTAAAAAATAAACTAAGTTAGATTGACTCACTAAATCATCAACTGGTGATAAATCAAACCAAATTATCCGTTTTGACAACTCTTCTTTTTAAGTATATAACACATGTACACCAATTTATAACAATCAAAATATAACATTAGAAGTAGGTAGAGGAAAATCACATGAACAAAATCTGACAAAACACGCTATGAATATTTGAATGATCTGTGCATGGACTATAAAGTTGAGGAAAATTAAATACGACACGATACATAGTTAAACACGTCATTCTCTTGGTGGAAAGAGGAAAGAAGATTACAAATAACAACAACAAACGTGTCTCCAATACTGTCTTACAAAGCAATGGGGTCTTAGGGGATAATCAAGTTACTCATCCAACAGAAACATTCATGAGACCTATATTTTGATCCCTCATTTAAGGAGCGTCTTCACAATTGACTTGACGTTCAGTTTCTTGAGGTCAGTATAGGACTGTCCACAGCCCACAAACATCACTGGAGCCCCAGATACGTAAACCATTGAAAGTGCAGCTCCCACCTGACAAAGGAAACATGTCAATAAATTTTCACCGAGATCGAAATGGTCAGCAGAAATTTCACTTCCTTGTTGAACATGCATAATACCTTATCGTCAATAGTGTCAAATTTTGTGAGCAAGATCCCATCTATTAATCTGGGTGTGGGAGATGTTGAGAGGTCCGCTAATTTCTGCAGTGAAACAGATTTTCAATAACCAAGATGTAGGAAAGAAAAACAAACAATGTGGTAGCACAGATACTATGTAGAACCAAACCTGGTTGAATTTTGAAAGCTGATCAACTGCATCATTACCAACCAGTGCTTCTCCAACAAATAAGACAAGGTCAGGATTGTTGAGGTTGATGAGCTTTGACAGGGCTCTCATCAATGGTTCATTATCCTGAAAGCCAGCACTGACAGTCAGATGAACATGTAAAACCATTGAAATAAATTCCATTGATGACAGCTAAATAAAGCAGATTAACAGGTTTCAACCTAAAACAAGGGTGGTACGCTATTCCAATATACAAAATACAAAATATATATATATATATACAGAGTTCATCATAGGAACCTAAAACTGGGATAAAAAATCATAGCAGTCCCTCAGTACTTTGTACAACGCTCATAAAATCACCAAGCAATTGACAATAACAATAACTGCAATAATTACCTGCATACGGCCAGCTGTATCAACAAGAACCACATCTGAACCATTGCGTGAAGCTTCCTGAATTGCTTCTTTTGCCACAACGGCAGGATCTTTCTCATAGCCCTTCTCAAATATAGGGATCTGAAAAGGGAATTTTCTTCTAAGACTACATGTTTCCAATAACTAATCATGATATAAATATATAATATATGTGTGTGAATGTAGTATGTGTACATGCATTGCATTAATCTCTTAGCAGTAAAATCAGTATAAACCTGAAGTCTACGAGCATGTGTCCGCAGCTGCTCAACAGCTCCCGATCGAAATGTATCACACGCAGCCATCATGACACTAGTGTTGTGTTGCAGAAGCCAGTAAGCAACCTACCCAAATGCACAAAATAGAATATCTGGTTAAAAAGCAAGTCCCATTAATGGAATTTAAATAAATAGGAGAAAATAATATGATTTTTCTGTACCTTAGCCAAATTAGTAGATTTTCCAACTCCATTAACTCCAACAAACACAACCACGTATGGTTTCCTTTGCTCCTTGGCAGCATGCACGTCCCTCAATATGTCAATAGATCGCTTTGGGGTTAAAATACGAACAAGTGCATCTTCCATTGCTGTCTGTATTCATTTTTCAAACCATAGAGCATCAGTATGAATGTTAAGGAATAAATATAAAGAAAACGCCAGTATCACATGTTGACAGCTCAAAGGATAGTAACGCACATGCACTGTTGAAGATATCCTTGTAAATGAACCAAGCTTTTTGCCTTCGAGACTTGCTGCCACAGACTCACATAGTTTCTCAGCTATTTCCTCGGCCTACAAGAGACCCAAAATGTACACAAAATTAGCAAGCTCCGTAACAGGAAAAAAAAAAAAACAATTGATAACCATTTAGATATTAATTATATTGAGGACAGATGCATACCACATTCTTGGTCATGAGCCTGTCCTTCAGAGCTTTCAAAGCCGGTTCCAAGTCTGACTTCTCCAAATTGGCCTTTCCAGCAATACTGGGCATAAAGATGCACATGAATATTCTTATATTTCCTTTCAGTTCAAAGAAGGAAATTGCAAAGAAGTACTAAAAATAAAAGCAGGTGCAAGTTATTTGCATCAAAAACAACATAACAAGCTTCATCAAACCAGTCGATACCAGAAAAAGGAAAATGGAAACTAGGCAGCATTCCTAAATCTACAAAAACGGAACTTAATTCAAAATGCCGCATAGTTCCCTATCAAAAGTACGACCAAGAATAACTCTTAATTTATTTCATTCCATTAACCTTTTTTCCCCCCAACAATTTATTATCCCAACTCCTTTCCTAAATTTCTTAACACAACTAGTTTAATCACTGCGCATCTTGCCAATGAATGTATCTTTCGGAGAGATCACGTATTACATATTAACATGTCAAAAAAAATATCCACAAGGTTCCAACTCAATAAAATCTATCACATAATTTTTGTCACCAGTACCAGATCACAGGGATAATCATCAAAACAATCAAATTCTCCAGATATCAGTGTAAAGGCAACAATGACAAAAACAGCAAAATCGTCACAGAAGAGTAGAAAAATCCAATGCACAGCAAGCACATATATAATTTTTCAAGAACCACGCCACCAAACCCGTACTATATAAAGCAGTAATTATAAAGCAAATGAAACACAATAATAAAACAAATGAAATGCATAATACGTAAAGACAAATTTCACATTTTCACGACATCTGCAATGAAATCCTACCTCTGGAACATAGACGAAAACCAACCCTTTTTCTTAGCCTCAGGCTTGCTATCCTTCCCAGTATCATCATCATCATCTTCAACCTCGCTATCACTGCTAAGAACCTCTTCTTTATCCATCATACTCTCCCCTTGTTCTTTAGCCAGAAAGTCAACCTTTTTATCCCCATCTCCCTCCCCATCAAGGTGATCCGTAAAGTCCAGTTTGGTTTGCGGAGGAGAATCATCCCAAACCCTGTTTTTCTTAACCACCTTTTTTGGCTCAGCCTTGGCAGCAACAACAGCCTCTTTCTTTTTCCCATTCCCATTTCCATTGGGCCCTTTTCCTTTAAGCTTCTGCAGCCTATTTACATCAAAAGCCCCTATATTAGCACTCTCATTCTCTTTCCCAATATTCACACTACCATTACCACTACTCTTCAAGTTAGCATTAGAATTATTCTTAGCTACAACAAAACCACCATTCTCAATTCTACGCCCATTCTTCCCATCCCCATCCCCATCACTCTTTTTTTCTGTTCCAGCGTTTTTCCCTTTCCCCTGCCACGTGCCGTTTGGCTGTTTCCTTTGAGGAGCCACCGCGGGAAGGGGATTCGTTTTCTTCAAATTCTCGGCGCGTGCCTCGGCCTCGATCTGCAGCTGGCGGAAGATCTCGTCAAAATCTCGGTATTCGGTCTTTTGGGGTTGGTATAGGCCAGAAAATTCGCGCTTGACGGCAGCGAGTAGATCGTCGACGTAAAGGAGGTGGAGGATGCGCTGGTAGACGGCGACGAATACGAGGCCCAGGTCGTTGTGGAAGGTCCATTTGAGGGAGTAGGAGGCTCCAGGAGCATCATAGGTGAAGCTCGCCGCACCGGATCGCTCCTCCAGGAGGCACGAGCGGATCAACGTGTCGATCGGAGACCCCTTGAGCGCGTTGGTGAAGTGGTTGCAGGTCCACAGGATCAAACCTCCGCGCGTGAATATCAGTAATTGCTCCAACATCTTTGATCACTGCAATGCCTCCGTCTGAGATAGATTTTTTTCTGATTTGGGAAATTGAAAAAAAAAATGGAAAAGGTGGGTTAGGTTTGTGGAGGATACGGAAAATGCAGAAGATGATGATGGAATACGCACTGACACGTGCTAAATTGATTGATTCCAGGGACGGTGGAAACCGCGCACGCCGTCGTTGACTCGGACCGTCTATGCCGACGTCGTTTCGAGGTTGATTTTTCTCTAAAAAAGTTAGACAGATATTATTTTTGAAACTACCCATCTTCTTTTTCTTTATAAGATTTATTATTATCTTTTACTTTTCTTTTGTCTTCCAAATCTTTTAATTTTATCATTTTAAATTTAAGATCATTTTAAAGCTACAATTTTACTAATTTATGTAATATTTTAGCAGTTTAGAAAAGGAAAAAAATCTTCATCATATATTTATATCTACAGTAGATAATTTAAGTGTATATTAATACAAGTTTATAAAAAATATAATTATAAAAATATATTATTTATAGACTTAAACTAACGTGCAAGGTTTATACAAAGATTAATTAATATTAATGCGATCTTCATTACTCTAAGTGATGGTTCCTCATCTTTCAAAGTGTTTCTAAACCTTCAATTTTATTTGCTTTCATCAAATAGATGATTATCACAAAAGAAAGAGACAAATAACACAAACACAAAGTAAGTTAGTATACAAAAGATTTATCTTACACAATTAAAGCATATTAAATACTACTAAACATAGTTAACACACACAAATATATACATACAAACAGTTGACACTAACTCAATTATCCAATACATGTCCTTGATATAGAATTCAATTCATTAGAGTTATGCACCTGTGATGGTTCCTGCACTCTGCAAAGTCATAGCCTCAAGGGGTGATCATCTGACCACACACAAGTAGGGATGTCAAAAAATTTCGTATCCGTGGATAAAACCCGCAACGGGTAGAAAATAGATATTCGCGGGTAACGGGTATGAGTATTTTTAATACCCACATGTTAATGGGGCGGGTGTGGGTATCATAGTATCTGTACCCGTGAATATCCGTATTTGCTATACCTAATTTAAATTAAATAAAAAATAAAAAAACATGATTAAAATATTAACATATTAATTTTGAATGAGTTGTGTTTCTATCAATTAGTTTTTTAAAAAAAAACATTTTTTTGTAAACTGTCATTCGACACTATTTAAATGGGTTATTTGGATTTTATTTGAAAATTATGAACCTTATGTATTGTATTTTATTTGAATTTACGATTGAAATATATTGTTAAATATTTATTTTTATTTTTTGTAAATACCCGCGGGTACCCGTGAATATCCGTGGATATTAACAAATTATGCGGGTACCCGCATAACGGATACTCGACAGATATGGATATGAGTACGGAACGAATATTTATCCAGCGAGTAGGGTACGAGGGAGCTATTACCCGTATCCTACCCGCTCTGTTGACATCCATACACACAAGGTTAATCCCTTTCACGCCTAAGACCAAATAACAAATCCAAAGACTACTCTTACCAGAACTCATTATACTCTACTTGAGTGTGAATAATTATTTGAGTTCAGGATACCTCTTTTCGGACATCTCTAATATCAGGGCAAACACTAACAATATCATCACAAATAATTTCCTTTAAAACTCTTTAAACATCATCATTCCACATGCTCTTAACATCATTCTCATATTTATTATTAACAAGGCACAAAAATAAAACCAGCAAGGGAAACTGGCGCTTAGTGTCATTCCCTTCGTAATAATTGGTGCCTCTCAATGCCCAAGCCCTCACAAATTTTAGCACTCAACAACATAAATCGATAATCGGCGCTCAACGACCTGTACTGTAAATGCTCCTAAACCTGCACAATGAGGCTAGTGCTCAGAGCCAGTCTTTTACCGCTAAGTATTGTATCAAAAACCATAAAATGCACTATGTGATACTAGGAAAATTGGACTTGTTTAATTGATCAATTTGATACTTCTCTCTTATTACTTTGGTTCAAAAATAATTTAAAAACATTGAAGCTCGTACTGAATTGCTCAATTACTCAAATTCTAATTATTTTCAAATATCACAAGATCAATCCAACCGAATACAGACATTATAACATGCAACGTTCAAGTAAATCATAAAAGATCACCCCAACAATACACATCAAACTAGATTTATCAAACAATTCAGATCTCATCAGCATGCAAAACATCAAATTTATCAAACTCATGCACACTAAAACCAACTAGCTTCCCTTTCGTGACCAAGTAGCTCACAAGACCCAAACAATTTTATGAACTCCAAACTACCTCTAACCACACATGATTTGTCTTGATTATCGGTTGAGTCGACCCCAACCTTTTTTTATCCTTACCAATGAGGAATTACACAACTTATGAAATTTCAATTTCCTTTTTTTTTGTGAATTTCAAATTCTATTATTTTAAATATTTGAAATAACAACTTAGAATTTATTAGTTTCAACTTGTTTTAATTTTCTCATCCAAACAAGTCATTTTACTTTAAAAAACATTCAAATTATCCAAATATGTAAATTATTCTTTTAAATTACTTCATCCATACACACCTTAAGGGAGTAGGCGAGTCTTGTATCTCATAAGATGCTCAACTTTCTTATATCCATTCAACATTAGACTTAAACTCACACATGGATTCTCAACAAATATTAATGGTTTAAAAATTTGATAACAATAACAATAATAAGAAAGAGAGAATTTTCTTTACTAGGGTTTGCACTACAAGAATATTTTAAATTGTCAACAAATTTTTACTAACGAAAATAAATTTGTTAGAAAACCAAAATTTACCATTAGATTTTACCAACAGATTTTAGAATTTAAATTATCAACGGATTTCCGTCGGTAAAATCTATTAGTGAGATTCATTGGCAAATTATAATTTATACTGTCGATAAATACTTCTGATGATAATGTATTGCACAATCTATATGTTAAATCTATATGTTAGTAAATCCTTGGATAATTTGTAATTCATATTATCGATAATTTTTCCTATTAATAAATTCGTTTGTAAAATGAGCGATAACTTTTTTGCTAAGTTTGGTGATGTTTTTTATTTATATATTGAAGCGGTATGTGTGAGAAGAATATGAGAATGAATGTGAGGATAATGAAGAGGATAAATAATAACAGAAAATAAAAAATGTGTGACGGTGGTACAATGACAACGATTGTGTGACTGTAATGATAGTTAAAAAGGAAGAGGAGAAAAAGAAAGAAGATGAAGAGTCAAAGACAAACATGACAAGGATGAAGGGAAGGAGGGAGAGGATGAAACAGAGAGAATGAGGAAAGGAGTAAGAAAAAGAGAAGATAAAAAAGAAAATAAGGAAAAAAGGAGGAAGAGGAAAAAAAATGATAAGACAAAATTGTGATATTTATGGATAAATTTTATTAAGAACGAGTAATTACTGTCATTATTAGTAGGATTTTGTGATCATCTCTAAAATTGATCCACGAGACATACATTTTGTTGTTAGTCAATAAATTCAAACTTTCAACAATTTTTTTTTATTATTCACATATCGTGTCAATTAATAACATATAATTTGTTTGTAGTATTCGTTTATGAAAATATGATGACAATTAAACTCAATCTTAAAAAATATTATTTTAAAATAATTAATGACTATAATTATTTTATTCTAATTTTTCAAATTAAAAATATCTTTTACAATAAACATATTTAAAATTATTAATTACAACCAATGTTTATTTTTAAAATTTATGCATTTCTTTAGATATTCTCCCGTTCGTATGGAAACAGAAATAAATCTTATAATAAATTTTAACAGGTTTAGATTTTTTTTTAATATTTATTAATTATAAACGTAATTAATCCCTCTTTCAGTTTTAGCATACTTATATTTACATATTAAAAATTTTAAATATATTTATACATCCAAAAAAATATACAAATAAAAAATATGAAAATGTATAATTTAAATAAGCCCGGCAATAACACCAATTTAAAATAAAGTGTTATCATAAAGAAGTTACATATTGTAAAATTGAGAGTGTAACATATTTGCTAACTTCAGAAATTCATTTCAGGTATTGCTAACGTCTAAAGAACTAACAACACCTTTTTTAGTTTTTTAGTACTGCATTATTATATACATATTCTAATACTTACAGGACTAGTATTTCAACCCACATGCCATGTGGTACAACAATTTATATTTCGTTTTATAAATAAAAACAGTTGTTCAACAAGTACATATTATTTAACGCTTAGAAAGCGACCATAATGTAATAATAAAAAAAAACTTTTAATTAGGTATTAACACATTGAATGGAAATAGATTAGTTTTTTTACACGATTGATTAAAAAAAGTGAGGAGAAAAACAAAATAGTCAGCACATAATAACTATAAATGACATTTTAGGTAAAAGACTTAATTAAATTTAACAACTTTTATTAATTTAAGTATTTTTAAATTAGTTAATATGAATTTTTTTTATAATTTTTATAATTGAATATTTATTATTTAATTTTTTAATTAAATAACGTATTATTATATCAATATGGTAAGAGATATGAGATTTCATTATCATATCCATATGAAATCATTTCATAGTTTATATTAAATTGACATAAGACAAGGTGGTCGTTATGTTCATTGATGACACCATTTCCATTTTGCTTTGTTATTCTTTGTTTTACATGAGAACCTGCATTTTCTTTTACCACTTCGAGCTAAATGAACAAAAATGAAAGAAAAGAAAAAATCAATTAAGAAAATGTAAAAATTTGAAATATTAGATAAGAAAAAAGTAATTTAATAAAAATTCAATTAAAAAATAGGTTTAATTAATCGTAAGGTACTCAGTTTGGTACTAGAGTGTCAAATTGGTACCCGCTTTTAAAAAAATGTCAATTGCATCCCAACTTTTGAAAATTGTTTCAATTAGGTCCCTTTCAGACAGAGTTGACTAACGCCGTTAGTCAACGTGCCACGTGTCAATCTGTGGTTTTTTTAATTTTTATTTTTTTTAAATTTTTAAAAAAAAAATTAAAAATGCCACGTGTCAAGTCCCTGTGTGTGACACGTGGCATTGTCAGTGCCACGTGGCATTGTAATGCCACGTGTCAGTGTCACTATTAGATGTCATTATGTTGATTTCGATTTGGTCCCCACATATGTCTTTTTGTTTCAATTTAGTACCAAAGTATGTGTATCTGATTCAATTTTGTCCCAATTTTTTTTTAATAATTAAAATATTTTTGTAATCCATTTTTTATAAGATTAAAAATAATTAAGTATAAATATTTTTACAAAATTAAGTACTA
>Ga0099822_1006458_pt1 | contig 15254 bp, 12 predicted proteins | sample CowpeawhiteBW_FD_76839 | JGI IMG/M metagenome (GOLD analysis project Ga0099822, IMG submission 76839) | Root nodule microbial communities of legume samples collected from California USA - Cow pea white BW | ecosystem: Host-associated > Plants > Roots > Nodule | place: USA: California | collected...
TATATATAAAAGTAAACTGATTAGGTAATAAAAAAAATAGTTGAATAATTATAATATATATATATATATATATATATATATGTTAATGTACTTAGATACATCTAAATCATTATTATTCTAAAATAATAATAATAATAATAATAGTAGTAATGATAAAAACACATGATGTTAAAGATACAAATAAATTATTGAAGTGATAAAAGAAGATAAAATATGTTCTAAAGTTAATCTATAACTAACGTAACTAGGAACTACACCATTAAATGTTTAGTCTAATTGAAATTAATTAATCATGACACCATCACTATAAATAGCAAAAGGATGTTGGAAGGTAGGAAGTGGAGAAAAGACGGGTGAAGGTGCAGTGAACAAAAAAGAGAAGAGAGGAAAATAACAGAGAGTGAGAGCGTAGTAGCAAACAAATTTACATATCATCTTGGTGCATTTTTCACAATAATTAAGGTAAGGGAATGAGATATTTATCATTCTATCTTTTGACTTTTATCTTTCCTATCTCTTCATAATTATTTTTATTTCTATATTTACCTTTAAGTGAGGTGTTCCTAACCTCATTCTAAATTATATTTAGTTATCATCCTCATTTATTTATTTATATTCATCTTCAGTTGTGCATTGGTCCTATTTACTCAATTTATATTTACTCTCATTTACTTATTTATATTTATCTCCAGTTACGTACTGGTCCTTTTTATTTATTAATTTTTATTTTAATTATTTATTGATCCTATTTATTTATATGGTTTAATATTGAAATAAAATTTATAATTATATGGTTTAATATTGAAATAAAATTTATGATAAGTAAAGATTTGATTATTGTAGTTGGAGGTATGACCTTGGGGATTTAAACGAGTTAGTATTACTCAAGATGAGATGTTCTTGAGTTACTTTGTTGGCCATGAGTTCATTTATCCTGACTAGTCACTACAAAATTAATCAATGTCTTTATAAAGTATAATAAAATCTAGTTTTATGGATTTGGGGAGAATTTTCACTTCATTTTATATTATTATGATATGCTGTATTTTTTTTATGTGATATTTGTATCACTTTCCTATTTTATGATTGTGTGTGAAAAAACAAAATTTTATAACATTATCATAGATGGTTGCTCTCAATATGTCTGATTCCTTCTTCGCCGACATAATGGCTATTTTCCCGGGAAATGCATGGCAAACCAATGTAGTGAATAATTCTGTAACATTTCAGGGAACGAAAAACTCTACTATTACTTTTCTCTCTACTCCAAACACGCTGATTGTCATCGAAGGACAAATCAGAGTTACCTTCTATTTACCCCCAACAGTCCAAGTGAACCCTATCCATAACCTTGTCCCTCCACCTGTTTGAAAACCAGTGTATGAGGGGGAAACTGTAAATAAATAACACTTCTTCCTCTTCAAGTGTAGGAAATATAAGATGTACTAAACGGTGTAGATATAAGATGCATACAATATTGTGAATATATATATATATATATATATATATATATATATATATATATATATATATATATATATGTGTGTGTGTGTGTGTGTGTGTGTGTGTGTGTGTGTGTATGTGTTAATATTTTAAGTACAATTTTGCCTTTAAATTTTATAAGTATTGTAGGAAATAATAATAATAATTAAATAAATAAAAAAAAATTATCGTCACAATACCCAGTTAATATGAGAATTCTCGTCAAAACGAGGACGAGTTTGGACAATAGCCATAGGGGCGGGTTTATTTCCCATCCCTACCTCCCACCCTCCACCTCCTCACATATCTTTTTTATCCCCTCCTTCACTTCCTTCATGCACCCTATGTACTCTAGTAGCTTCTCCAACCTCATATGTTGCGACTTCTCTAATGATAGCTCGCTTGAGAATTGACTAGCTTGGTCTAAATATCTTTCATGTGCTTGAACATGTTGAAGAGTTCCATTGTCGGGGAAACAACTCTGGTAAAACTAGCATCGAGGACTTTTCTACTTTTCTGGACATGGTTAGGGATTAGGTATGGCAACAGGTCGGGTCGGGCACGGATAGTGCCTACCCGCAACCTGACCCGCCAAAAACAAATCCGCCCATTACCCGCCCGTTTACCCGCCGGGTATCCGCTTAAAAAATATTCGCGAATATTTTTAAAACTCGCGGGTACCCGTGGATACCCGATACCCGCAAATATTTAAAAAAATATTTTATAAATTTTTTAATATAAAATTATTAAAATAAAATATAAATAAAATAAAATTATAATTATAATTAAATTTGACATAATAAAATATACTGTTAATTTTAAATTGAATTAAATTTAACTTAATAAAATATAATTTTAATTTTAATTTTTTGCGGGTAACGGGTACCCGCAAGTACGGATAGTATGATACCCGTACCCGACCCGTTTATAAACGGGTATTAAAATATCCGCTACCCGCGGGTAATAACTATCCATCGCGAATTTTATCTGCGGATATCCGCGGACGTGAATATTTTTGCCATCTCTATTAGGGATTGTAGAGGGAGGACTCTTCTGGAGGTAGTTGATGTAGACAACAACTTTCTACTCTTGTGAAAAAACTTTATTCACCTCTTATTGTTTTCATACAATAGACAATACAATTTATATATTCACAATTCGTGACCGTTGTACTCAAAACGATTATAAGCGACTAGTATACTAACTATTCACGACGACTACTACATTAATTATCCACAACAATTAGTATATTAACTATCCACAATGAGTCATTAGTTACCCACAATGGTTAACTTATTAACTACTATTAAAATTCTATCAACTAATTCATTTAAGTTTATTCTAAAACCCAATAGTCAATAACGATTGATAGAGAACAAACCTTGTCCCTATTCTCTCGTTGCAAGAAACACACTGTCACTTTATTTCCCTAATGGACCTCATATTCTATTACCATCACTGACTTATGGAAGTAGAACTAATCCACTTTCTACCTATTTTTTATGAATTGGAAGGTGATGGTGAAAAGGGTAAAGGAGAGAAAGAATTGAAAATTTGTTTGGAACGAAGATGGATGGTAGCTATGTGATGGGAGGTGAGTATTGAACGAGAAGGAAAATTTGGAGAAGAAGAACCATGGGGAAGAAGTTGTTTTGGGTATTTAAAGAAACAAAAACTTTCATATTAGGTGTTTTGAAATATATTTCCAGATCTAGAAATACTTTACAACCAATCCGAAAAAAATGTATATTTTGAATTTTTGGGTCTAAAAATACTTTTCGGATATAGTTATTTGAAAAATATTTTTGAATCAAGAAATGTCTTTCAAAACATGTGTTCGATTTCTTTTTTTATATTTTAGGTCAAGTTTTTCAGAATATAAAAAAATATTATGGAATACATATTTTTTGGAAAATATTTCGAATTCAGAAATACTTTTCAAAATATTCAATTTAGAAAAATAATATTTTAGATCGAGTATTTTGAAAAATATTTTCGAAATTACAAAATATTAAAAATAAGGTGTAGAAATTTTTATTATAATTTTAATTAAAAATAATTTGGAAATTACCATTTTACGGAGATGCAGGAATAAAAAAGTGGGATGCAGGAAGCCACAACCCGGAACTTGATGTCTTTTTCTTCTTAAAAGTCTTATTTTTGTTATACAGACCCAACTTTTCTTGACCCTCAATACAACATAGCTTGTAGGTCCAGTGAGAAGTTTTCAATTATATATTTATATTGTTTCACATATACAACAAGTATTTATAATAATATTCTGAAGACTAGAATTTAAGCGATCAGAATTTGATTTATTTATTATATCAGTGCAAATTATAAAATATAACTCATTGACACTATCGTTTTTAATTCTGTAATTTTTCGAATGCTGATTTAATGACCCATAACTAAAATACTCCATTTACTGCTAAAATTTCATAACAAAATTTGAATTTGAATGTTTCACATTTTAAAATTATAGAAACCTTAATATATTCGACAGATTCTGTAAAATCCGACAATATTCTAGCTATATAATACTAACGAAATAGTATGTCAAACATATTAAAAAGCATATTTTTATACAGAGATTAATATAAAAAATTACTTATAATATCATTTTATTGTATGAAAAAATTCTCAAAATTTAGTTAAAAAATTGTTATTTATGTAGTAATATATGATATGACTTAAGTGGTAGAGAGTCACTAAGCATGCTTTTTCTCCCTTTTTATTTTGTCGATCAAAAGAAAAAAGTTTGCATTTGAAGCAGCAGTTCAATTTCAGGTGATGCTGCTAAATTGTAGACTTTACCGGAGATAAAGATTTTTCCACGGTTGTTGACGGCTAGTTTGGCCTCTCTTCTTCACCCTGCTTTGTCCAAAACGATGAAGGAATGCAAAGGAAATAAGAAACAAAAAGAGAAAGCAATTAACCACGTTACACTCTGTGCATGTACCATTTGACCACGGAAACCAACTCCAAAACTAAAACAAGGTTAAGAAAGGTGGTATCGTCCACGTCTCTGCTACAGCGACGTAGATATTACCTTAAATCCTCACTCTCGCGTTTTCCCTTTTGTTCTGGCGTTGGCGTTTTATTAAGGCGGCGCGTGAAGCAGGGCAAAACAGTCAGTGGGTGTAAAAATATCAATGGTGAGAGGTGAGAGGTGAGAGGTGATGAGGTGGGACCCGGAGGCAGACGGTTACGTGTGACGTTTGCGGATACAACGTGGAAAGAATGGGCGCGTGAGATTGGATCGGATGTAGGGCTAGATGAAAAAAATGATCGGGTGGGAGAGGGTACACGAAGTGTTACCATAGATATTTAGATTGAATTTGATATTATAGATAGATAGAGATAGATATCTAGGAAAAGGAGGGGAGGGGAAGAAGGTTTTAGCCAGCGCCTATTCCTCACCACAATTTTATTCCTTCCTCTTCTTCGCTCACTATATATTCAATAATCTCTCTCTTTTCTCTTTTCAGCTACTTTAGGTCTTTCTCTTCTCTCTCTTCCTTCTTTTTTTTTTCTTTCATATAATTCATCTTTTATCTTCGGTTTATTTTTCCTTTCCGCTTTATTCTGTGTTCTGTATCGTTATCGGTTATTTCTGCACTGCTTCCGGTGAGTTCTTTTTGCATCCATCCTTCCATTCCTTCATTCACTGTTGTGTTACTGTTACTCCGTTTCGTACCGGTTGTTGCTTCAAAGCTGCTTCAATTAGGTTTTAGAATTATCCTTCTTTTGTTTGTCTGTACTATTAGACCACTGCGTGCTTGTCCAATTAATGTTTTTTTTTGCACGTGCTGCTGCAATTTATTGTGCTTCTTGACTCATTTATTGAGGTTTTCGTTTCTCTCGATTTATACGTACATAAGGAATGGTTCGCATGTTCTTTGTTAAGTGTTTTCCGCTGTCTTATTACTATCTCTCGTGATGTAATTGCTTGATGCGCTTTTTCTCTATTTTTTGTTTGTGGATTTTTATAATTGGCCTTTCCGAGCTCAAACTGTGTTGTTATGATTTTGTCGTGGTTCTTTGCTGCTGGTGTTGATTTGTTAGCAATGCATTCCACTTCCCACGCTTGTTACTTTTTACGAGTTGAGTTTCCTGAAGCTAAACTTCTATTAAAGTGGGTGTCACTGTGGTTTCCTTGTTGGTTTGGTTTTACATACAATAGAGGAAATAGTAGATTGACAAAGTTAGGAAGCGGAACATGCTATTTAATTATTTATTTAAGTCTCTTGTTACGTTGGCACTCAACCTATCTCCACGCCAAGTAGTCCAGATATTTTGTCCTTTGTTATGGATCAGTTGAAGTAACTCTTGATTCTTCTTAGAGCTATCAATCTTAATATAGGCATTGTGCAACTTTTACTTGAACTTAATTACTATAACGTTGGATTCATTTCAAAATTAATGTGATTTTTAGTGTTTTTTTGTCAAACTATTTAGAAAATATATAGTTCTTGTGAACTTCAATTTAGGAGATTGATCATGTAAGTATTCATAGTCTACTTTTCTGAAATATCTTTTATGTTCATTACATATTATGAAATTTTGTCCTAAATATTGATGCTTCACGTCTGAAACTTGTCTGCACGCTTATCTGATTGCATTTCGTTTCTTCTGCCGCATATCATGTTTTCTTGAATGTTTCATCAAACATGCAGGCTGCTATTGAGGAATCATGGCTAGGGTTTTGGCTCAGTCAATTAACGTCCCTGGTCTAGTGGCTGAGCATAGACATGGTCAGCAAAAGGGATCTGGAAGATCAAAAAGACCAGCCAAAATGATGAATGCAGTACGTACAAGTGGATTAAGAATGTCAGGTTTTACAGGACTCCGAACTTTTAATCCTTTGGATACTATGTTGAGACCTGGAATAGATTTTCATTCTAAAGTATCCATTGCGACTTCTGCACGCCGTGGAAGAGCTACCAGATGTGTACCTAAAGCCATGTTTGAGCGTTTCACTGAGAAAGCAATTAAAGTAATTATGCTAGCCCAGGAGGAAGCAAGGCGTCTTGGTCATAATTTTGTTGGAACAGAGCAAATTCTATTGGGTCTTATCGGTGAAGGCACTGGTATTGCTGCCAAGGTTCTGAAGTCAATGGGGATCAACCTTAAAGATGCTCGTGTGGAAGTAGAGAAGATAATTGGAAGAGGGAGTGGATTTGTAGCCGTTGAGATTCCGTTTACTCCTCGTGCAAAGCGTGTTTTGGAACTTTCACTGGAGGAAGCTCGTCAACTTGGTAATCATGTTTTTCACCTTTGTCCTTCCTTTGTTGTGTTAACTAATATATACTTGGCAAAAAAACATTTCTCCCGTTAACAGAGGATATCCTTCCCTTTTAGCCATCAGACAGTCTATTCTTAGTAGTTTCCTCATTGATTTTGTGGTGCAATTGTCACTTGAAATAATGTAGAAGAATTTGGTTATATAAGATCTATTATGCATATATATGTAAGGCAGTCTTCTATTATCAACAAAGGATAAAGCAGAGGATTGAAAAAGTGACCTTATGAATCTACGATACAAGATTTTCTTCAATGTTGTCATAAACTTTTGTTTAATACTTTGTATATATCGGGTCAATTTACCAAACTTGTTCATTGATAGTGTGTGTAAACCACCACTGAATGGTATTCTCTTACTTTAAAATGCATTTGGAGTTGAGTTTTCAGTCAGTTGTTATTATTTATTTTGTTTAATGTTGCTCTGTATTTTGGGATAAAAAGTTATACTTAGTTGTAACATTGTCTTAGATTGCTGGAATTATGACCTTAATCCTTAATATTTTCAGGTCACAATTATATTGGATCAGAGCACCTGCTACTGGGTCTTCTTCGAGAAGGTGAGGGTGTTGCAGCACGTGTTCTGGAAAACCTGGGTGCTGATCCTACCAACATTCGCACACAGGCTAGTATTATACTTCTATGTATCTTTTCCCAGCAAACTTCAGTTTGCATTGCATGGATACATAATGAGTTTATGTTTTATCTGATAGTTTTCACTGGATGGGTACAGGTTATTCGCATGGTGGGTGAGAGTGCCGACAGTGTTACTGCTACTGTTGGTTCGGGAAGTAGTGGGAATAAGATGCCAACTTTGGAGGAGTATGGTACGAATTTGACCAAGCTAGCAGAAGAGGTATGGAGAGGTCATGGTTTTCTTCATGAAGGTTTTAGGTCTTGTTTTATTGTGAATAAAAGCTTAATTTCTCATGTGCTTCCTAGGGAAAATTGGATCCTGTTGTGGGAAGGCAGCAGCAAATTGAGCGTGTGACACAAATTTTAGGCCGTCGAACTAAAAATAATCCTTGTCTGATTGGAGAACCTGGTGTTGGGAAGACAGCAATTGCTGAAGGTCTTGCTCAGCGGATTGCAAATGGTGATGTTCCTGAAACCATAGAGGGCAAAAAGGTTAGTTGAAATCAATGTACCTCTCCTGTTCTTCAAGTTAGTGTTAAGTTACCTGTTAAGTTTGGGGGCTTCATAATCTATTTTTGGCTTACTATGTACTGTTCAAATTGCTGGAATTCTAAAAAGTCTCATTTCGTATATATACTTATGAAATTTTTTTTACATATTATAAAATGGAGTTTTGTGGCACCAAGATGGTCAAATCAGTATCTATGGCATACCATCTCATTTTCAGTGATGATTGTATGATGGTAGTGATTTCATTATTTCATACTAATATTTCAGGTTGGGATAAGTAACGAAATTATTTGTTTTGTGGTTTTCAGTATCATTTGACAAGTCTCAAATCTTAAATAAACATGAATTTTTTTTTGGTTTAGTAGTATTTGGCATACAATAACCTGATTTGGACATGCTATTTGTTGACTATTAATATTATGCCGAACAAGTAGGTCATCACTTTTGTATTAGTCATTGTTATTTATCTTTTCAAATTAATGGGAATAAAATCTGGAATGGATTATCAATATTGGTGCTGTTTGAAGAGAATACATTTGTAGATTAAGTAGTTATCCTTTGATAACTTTTCCTTTCTGTTTTTTTGTAAACAAACTATTCAAAAAGCTGACCCTGTTTGGTGAAGGTACATAAAAATGATTGCATGTCTAACCCACTCCCTCCTCATTCTTGACAACAAGCATCTTTTCTTGATATCCCACATACTATAATATACTTTGTTTTCAATGCTTTAGGTTATAACCCTTGACATGGGTTTGCTTGTTGCTGGAACTAAATATCGTGGTGAGTTTGAGGAGAGGTTGAAGAAACTGATGGAAGAAATCAAGCAAAGTGACGAGATAATCCTTTTTATCGATGAGGTACACACTTTGATTGGAGCAGGAGCAGCAGAAGGGGCAATTGATGCTGCTAACATACTTAAGCCAGCTCTTGCAAGGGGTGAACTCCAGGTAGTACTTTCCCCTGCTGACATGTTCAAAATGAATTTACTGCATGCTGACTCTGATGTTAGTCAATTTAATGTGAAGAGGGTGAAAAAAAATTGAATTTTTGACATTTGGATTTTAGTAGGATCACTCAAACTTGTGATGATAAAGGAAGAAAAGACTTTCTCTGGTCATAATATTGTCCTTGGAACTCCACACACTATACAAAAAATGTATTCGATCTTCTGGTCATTCCATGCTTGTAAACTGTTAAAGCCATTGTAAGTTATTTAACATGTCTGCTATGAGCAACTCTCTAGTCTCAATTCTAGTATAGTCGGGAGTTGTTGCTAACTTGTAGTCAGCATTATATGATATGCTGAAGATTTTTAATCCAAAATTTCAAGCTTGGAATTTCCTACAGTTTCAATTGCGGTTGATAGCACATCACAATGGCTGTTGTAGGCATATTTTGAATGGGGCTCCGAGGCCTATGCTAAACTCCTCAACACAATGAATATCTTCTAAATGTGGACCATTAAATAGTTTAATTCAGTCCCAAGTACTGGCATTGTTTTAATTAGTTTGTTCTGATATTTCTGCAGTGTATTGGAGCCACAACATTAGACGAATATAGAAAGCACATTGAAAAGGATCCTGCTTTAGAGAGACGATTCCAGCCAGTTAAAGTACCAGAACCGACTGTTGATGAAACAATACAGATTCTGAAAGGACTTAGAGAACGATATGAAATTCATCACAAGCTCCGCTATACTGATGAGGCTCTTGTAGCTGCTGCACAGCTGTCATACCAGTATATCAGGTTTGTCATAATTCATCTCTCTTTCTCTGTTCGTTTAATGTCATTTATGTTATAGATATTTTAATTTGTTTTTCAACATTGCATGTTTAAATTGGAAAATTTCCCTTGAATTAAGCTGATGCATGTTAGTTATGGAATTTTGCAACAATAGCTTCCCTCTTTGAATTGCTTTATATCAGTTATATTTATGTCTGAATGTAGTGATGTGATTGATATCTATGTTAACTATCATGCCATCCATTCATTTATGATAATGTTGTCTCTGCAGTGATCGGTTTTTGCCGGACAAAGCTATAGATTTGATTGATGAAGCTGGTTCCCGAGTTCGGCTTCAACATGCACAGGTATATATTATTTGTTTACATGAACTATCAGTTCTAGCTTCTATTATTGAGCTAATATAGGCTGTAACTCTATTTACTTCCAGTTACCGGAAGAAGCAAGAGAACTTGACAAAGAGGTCAGGCAGATTATAAAGGAGAAAGAGGAAGCTGTTCGTAACCAAGACTTTGAAAAGGTAATATCTCTCTAAGGATTTAACATGACAATTTTTATTGGACATTTTCACGAAAATTTTCAACTACCTTGACTAAGGAAAGTAATGTCTTTGCTAAAGTAAACGCTAAAAGTGATTGGCATTTTATCAATTATATAAAATGGATTTTGATTATACTAAGCTTGTAGAGTTTAAAGAATGTTGTAGTAGTATAAAGCCCCTTTTCTTTCACAAAAAAGGAAAGAACAGTGTAATGGCTGGTTCTTTTTGTCAGATGTAATATTTTTGTGCGTATAATTTATGGGTTGATGATGTGAATTTCTGAGCAGGCTGGAGAGCTACGAGATAGAGAAATGGATCTTAAGGCACAGATCTCAACACTTGTAGAGAAAGGCAAGGAGATGAGCAAAGCAGAGACTGAGGCAGGGGATGGAGGTCCTACTGTGACTGAAGCTGACATACAGCATATTGTCTCATCCTGGACTGGTATTCCGGTTGAGAAAGTCTCCACGGATGAATCTGATCGCCTCCTCAAGATGGAAGAGACTTTACATAAGCGAGTCATTGGTCAGGATGAAGCAGTGAAAGCCATTAGTCGGGCTATTCGTCGAGCTCGTGTTGGACTGAAGAACCCTAACCGTCCAATTGCTAGCTTCATCTTTTCTGGTCCAACTGGTGTGGGGAAGTCTGAATTGGCCAAAGCATTGGCTGCATACTACTTTGGCTCTGAAGAAGCTATGATACGACTTGACATGAGTGAGTTTATGGAAAGACACACAGTTTCCAAACTTATTGGTTCACCTCCTGGATATGTTGGTTACACTGAAGGTGGGCAGTTGACCGAGGCAGTTCGACGTCGTCCTTACACTGTTGTACTATTTGATGAGATTGAGAAAGCCCATCCCGATGTGTTCAACATGATGCTTCAGATCCTGGAAGATGGAAGACTAACTGACAGTAAGGGAAGAACTGTGGATTTCAAGAACACACTTCTTATAATGACATCAAATGTTGGAAGCAGTGTTATTGAGAAAGGAGGCCGTCGAATTGGATTTGATCTGGATTATGATGAGAAGGACAGCAGTTATAATAGAATCAAGAGCTTGGTGACTGAGGAGCTAAAGCAATACTTTAGGCCAGAATTTTTGAATAGGTTGGATGAAATGATTGTCTTCAGGCAACTCACAAAACTGGAGGTGAAGGAGATTGCTGACATAATGCTCAATGAGGTGTTTGCTAGACTGAAGGTGAAAGATATTGAACTTCAAGTAACAGAAAGATTTAGGGACAGAGTGGTGGAGGAAGGTTATAATCCTAGTTACGGAGCCAGACCTTTAAGAAGAGCTATAATGCGACTTTTGGAAGACAGCATGGCAGAGAAGATGCTTGCAAGAGAGATCAAAGAGGGTGACTCTGTTATAGTGGATGTTGATTCTGATGGTAACGTGATTGTGCTCAATGGTAGCAGTGGAGCCCCCGAGTCCTTACCAGAGGCACTTCCTGTATGATGACGCGGTTAAATTTCTGATACTATGTGTACTTAATATGTCCAAACCATAGTCTGTTATGATTCTCAGATTTTAAGAGAGAAAAAGACAAATTGAAAGATTAAAACAGCTTTCTCTTATTGAAAAAGGAAGAAACAATTAGAAAAATTACTCCAAAATACATAGCTTCCATGAGAGAGAAAGGAAAATTACATTACCAAAAACATTAATCCTTTACCTCCTTCCTCATTTCCTAATATATCTTATGCACGGACACGTTGATGGTCCTTGCCAGTGTCAAGGACGAGTCTGACACGGACAGGCCTTAGTATGCACAAAATTTGCAACTTACGGCAGCATCATAAAGTCTGGTTTCATGCTGAAAATTTGAAACAAAAAAAATAAATTAATAACCTAACATGTTAATATATATTTAAATAAATTCAGTAATCATGTTTCTGTTAATTTAATTTATTAACAATTTTTTATTTTATCCTTTTAAATATTTTTTTTAATATTAACCACTAGAATAAAATAGATTTCGGTGTTTTTTTACATTTATGAATTGTTATTCAATATTTCTTTAAATTAAATTTTTAAATAATGATTACAATAAATAAAAATAAGTTAAAATAAGATACAAGTTCAATTTTAAATATTAATAACAAAATGTCTACAACTAATAAAATATTTCAGTAGTTTAAAAAATATAAACTATAATATTAAATATTTAAATGTAAAACAATAATTAAGAAAACACAATAACTTAACATATGTAACACTACAATAGATAAAAAAAATTCGTTACTCATAATTTAAAAATAAATGAAAATTTTAAGATCAAAATGTATAATTATTTTGTTTTAAATTTATATTTTCTTATTTTGTTTAAATAATAGGCAAATTAATAATAACAAGTCATGGATAATAACAATTTATATATTTATATATGTGATGTGTTATTAAAGGAGTATGAAAGAAGTTAGTTGAAGTGATATTCAATTATTCTATTCTTGTTATTTTGGAGATTTTTGACGGATTGCATTTTATAATTTTTTTATCAATTTTATAAGGTATTTTTCTTTCTAAAGTATTATTTCTTCTTTTAAAGATTTTTTTTTTCACTATTGTTTGCTTTGTGTTGATTTTATTTATTTCTAAAGCAAATGTAATATTTTATTTATGGTTAGACGAGTAGAAAAAATGTCAAAATCTTCTAGTTTTAACTCGAAAATTTCAAGTAATTTTATTTCAAAAGATGTTCAACAAGTAGATTATGCGCCTTTATGGGCATATGTCACTTTATTAGACAAAAGAGTAGAAGGAGGGGGAATAAGAGATGAGCTTGCAATTTTTGTAAATTTTTTTTTAAAAGTTCTTATTCTAGAGTAAAAGCCCATTTATTGAAAATTTATGGGTTTGGAATTAGTATGTGCTCAAAGGTCAATGAAGAATATTTGGTTGAATTGAAATCGATTGTTGAATTGGTAGAAAATAGAGTAAAACCTAAGCATGTTCTCTTGCACACTGAAAATAGACATGAAAATACTTCATTAAAAAGAAGGAATAATGGTCCCTTAGAGAGGGCATTCAACATGGAGGATAGAGACAATCTCAATGCTCTCATAGCTAGAATGTTTTATTCTTCTGGATTACTTTTTAACCTTGCAAGAAACCCATATTACGTCAATTCATATTTGTTTGATGCAAATCATAATATTAATGGTTTTTTCCTCCTGGATACAATGCATTAAGGACAACCTTATTACAACAAGAGAGAGCACACGTTGAGAGGTTACACAATCCAATTAAATCAACTTGGAACAAAAAAAGGGGTTAGCATAGTCTCTGATGGATGGACGGATTCCCAAAGAAGACCTTTAATTAATTTTATGGCCACGAGTAAAGGGGCTCCTATTTTTTTAAAAGCGGTTGATGCTTTTGATGAAATAAAGAATAAGCAGTACATAGCGGACAAGATGGTCGATGTTATTAAAAAAGTAAGGGAAGAAAATGTTGTGCAAATTATAACGTATAATGCTTTTGTATGCAAGCTATTGGAATGATCATTGAAGGATTATTTCCTAAAATTTTTTGGACACCTTGTGTTATGCATACATTAAATCTTGCCTTGAAGAACATATGTGCAACAAAGAATGTTGAAGGGAATGATGTTGTTTATGGTGAATGTAGTTGGATTATAAAAATTATTGATGATGTTTCTTTTATTAGGAATTTTATCATGAATCACTCCATGAGATTGACAATTTTCAATCGTTTCTCACATTTGAAGTTACTTGCTGCTGCGGATACACGCTTTGCATATGCTATAGTGATGATGAAAAGGTTTAAATTTTTGAAACCTTTGTTGCAATCCATGGTCATTAGTGAAGAATGGAGTTCTTATAGAGCGAATGATATGGGCAAAGCTTAAGCTGTTAAAGAATTTGTTTTGAATGATGTATGGTGGGACAAAATTACGTATATTTTGGCTTTCACTCAGCCTATATATAACATGCTTAGAGCTTGTGATAAAGATAGTCCCACCCTTCATTTGGTTTATGAGTGGTGGGATACCATGATAGAAAAGGTGAAGATAGTTATATATAGGCAATAAGAAAAAGAAGTAAATGATACATCAACATTTTATGAAGTTGTTTACAATATACTAATAGCAAGATGGACTAAAAGTTGCACTCCTCTCCATTGCATGGCTCATTCTTTGAATCTTAGGTAAATGTATCTTCTCGATATTTTTGTAATAATTTATACCTAAATAATTAAAAACTTACTAATTTTATAATATATTTCTTTCCCAATTTGTATTTATAAGTATTATAGTGAAGAATGACTTCAAGAAAGTTCAAATAGGATCCCTCCGCATGAGAATGAAGAGATTTCTATGGAGAGGAATAAGTGTCTGAAGAAGTTTTTCACAACTAGTCAGGATAGACAAAAGGCTGCACTTGAATATGCTGATTTCTCATCAAAATAAAAAAGTTTTTCTTCTTTTGACACAATTGAAGATATGTGGATATTAGATCCTAAATCTTGGTGGGTGATGCATGGTTCTTCTGCCCCCTCCTTCAAAAGCTAGCATTGAAACTGTAGATTTATGAAAATATAAAGAGCAATAAACCCTATAGATAAACATACAGTTCCCAATATTTCAAAGGACTAAAAGTGGAAGCATACCTAGGAACAATAGATAATTTAGATTTCTAGTCTTCCACCTGTAAAGCACCCTTAATTTCCTCTTGATTTTCTCTTCTGATAGGGAGAAAGAGAAAAGAACAGAATGTTGATCAACGTACTCTCAGATGGGGACCATAACCCTTTTTGTAACCTCTGATGGTTACTTTTCTTAAAGATAATATTCCTAATTTGTCCCCGTCATCAAATTAGAATATCATGGGTATCTACACATTTAATATTTTCATGATATTATTAATCACTCTTAGCCACAAATACAATTAACCAGATCAATTTATTAAATTGACTAATAAAATATAATGACCCTAACACATTTAATTATATATATATATATATATATATATATATATATATATATATATATATATATTATAAAA
>Ga0099822_1006460_pt1 | contig 15254 bp, 3 predicted proteins | sample CowpeawhiteBW_FD_76839 | JGI IMG/M metagenome (GOLD analysis project Ga0099822, IMG submission 76839) | Root nodule microbial communities of legume samples collected from California USA - Cow pea white BW | ecosystem: Host-associated > Plants > Roots > Nodule | place: USA: California | collected...
TATATATATACATATATATATACATATATATACATATATATACACACATATATATATATATATGTATATGTATATATATACATATATATATATATATACTACACATTTTTTTATATTTTACTTCTTCTAATTATTCGGTTTGTCATGAAATTTATTTGCATTTCTAAGATATCTTTCATCGTATCACAACTTTTATGCAGTTATTTTCAAATGATGTATGTCAATTAAATATTTTTTATGTCTCACATTTAAATATTTCTACTTCTTTTCAGTATTTTATTTATGGTATATTTTATTTTCACATGAAAATGTTTTGCACTCTCAATTTAAGTGGTCAATAGTATAAACCTTTCATTTACTATGTAATATAAACAAATTATCTTCTTTATTCTATTATTGTTAGTTTTTGTTTCATTTGAAGAATCTTTTTGTTTCGCTAAAACATTTTTTGAAAATTTTTCTTAGATCTCTAAGATATATTTTATCTTATCATGCTCTTAATTATACATTTGTTTTCCTTTCTACAATTTCATTCAATGGTATCTCAAATTGTTTATGTACATTTGCTAACTTTTTTTAATATTTTTTTTTGTTGTTTATTTTTATCTTGTAGAATACTATTTTGTTATTTTTATATAATTATTTTTATTTTCTAATTCATTATCATACATGAAATTTTATAACTATAATTGTATAAATAAATTTTATTTACTATAACATAATAATTTAATGTAATTGCCATATAGTAAATAAAAAAAAATTATTTACTATAACATATACTGAAATTCAAAAGATGGAAGATCTATGTTAAAATTTTATTATTATTATTATTAGTTTAATCTTTGTTCTTTGTGAAATTTTGATCAAGTGATGTATTATAAATTTTAGTAGAATTTAAAAAATTGAAGTAAATAGACATTTAAACTATTTTTTTTAATTTGAATATTTGTTTTCTTTTCATATTTTAAAAAATATATTTTTATATTTTATTAACTATATTTTATTAAAGTTTGCAAAATTAATAAATGTTTTGGTTTTCATGAAATTTTATTTGGTATTCTAATTTGAAATTTATATAATTATAATTTCTTTATAAATAATTAGTATTGAAGAAACAACCTTCATTTTAATATTGAATATTTGATAATATTATGTTTCATTTACTGTAATTGTCTATTGTTTTATAAAAATTAATTAATTGATATTGAAATAGTAAGAAAGCGAGTAGGGTACGAGTACAAGTATATACCCATTACTTGGTGGGGATGGGGAATGAAACAAAAATTTGATACCCGTTGGGTTTGGATATAGGGATGTGGATGAATTTTTTCTCTAGGCATGAGCATGAGATAGCAAAACACGTCCCCGCCTCACCCCGTTGCCATCCCGAAGTACTCATCATCTTCATATAAATCGCACACACAGATAATTAACGTAGTAACTTCTAAGATTTACATCCAACATAGAAAATCATTTACATAGTAATGAAAGAATAACTCTGTTAATCCCACTCAGCGAGAGCATCCCCTCGCTTAGTGAGCAATGCCTGAAGGCCCATCCGCCTAGCAACACTAGCATTAGAACAATTTTAACAATAGATCAGCCAGTGGGCCCAAACGTCGCCTATTTAAAATACCACTAGAGCTCACAAGCATTTAATTACCAAAATTATCCAGCAAAGTCCATTCGTGGCCAACAAAGTCCAGTCGTGCCCAATGACACCAAAGTTAGTGAATCTCTGACTTTGGAATCGCTTAACGAGAGTATCCTCACCAACGACCACCAAGTCAATATCCTCACCAACGACGCAGACCTTCGTCCAACAAGTCTGCATAATTTGCATAAAACGCAAATAAGCAATTTCATGTTATTCCTAGCCATACCAATCCAAACCAATACTACATACAGAATTCAAAAGACATCAATTAAAAATTAGACAACATTCATCAGCTCAATTCATCACATTTGCAGTACCATTCATATAACATTCTGAAATTTCATTATACAACTTATACTTGCAACATGTATTATACTACTCAATTCACAACTCAACTTATCGATTTCATGAATTCAAATCATACTAGTACAATTTCACAATTAAAACCAATCAATGGAACAATTCAACACAAAAAGTGACAAAAAGTAGCTTCCCTTACATCTGAGACTACTTAAACAACTCTATGAACACCAAACCACCTTCAGACTCATAGGACACTCTATGTATACCTAGGAATAACACAAACACGATCATACCAAACCAAAAGGATAATTGATTAATAGAGAATCATATAAATGACTTTAAAGACACATGCAGGCAAGATAGAGCCACATGCAAGAGAAGAACAAATTGAACCTAAAAAAGGGGCAAAAAACCAACTTACTCATACAAAGAAATTGATTGGACAAAATTGAAAGCTCACCATGAGGATCGATCTAGGAGTCTCCAATCTTCAAATATAGGAATAAGGAGTGAGAAAATTTAGAGAGAAGTGAGAGAACACTAGAAAAGTAGTTGTTACGAGATTGGCAAGTGTATCAAATCGCATAAGTAATAAAGTGGAAAGTCTAAGTATCGTTTCCCAAAAGACCAATGTGGTTTAAGAAAAATTATGTTTATGTACTAATGAAGGTTAAGAATTTTTAAACAAGGAAACATTTTGATGAATGAGAAAAAGTTTAAAGCTAAGAAAGCAATAAAAAATCACACAATAAAAAAAAATTAAGAAAATATATGATAAAAGCTTCATTGGGATTGGGTTTCAGGATTCAATTTAAAGCAAAAACACGAAACAATATACTTCTAATTCCTTCTCCAACATTCACACCTTTTGTAACAACTTGTAATGTCTTACCGACAAGTCTAAACTTGAATAATAAAAATCTTATGTGTAGCAATTTTTATTATAACTTCGCATTAGTGATCAAGATTATAATGTTATGAATAATTAAATGTTCTACATCTATGTCTAGCATGTGAAATGTATTAGTTGTTCTATCCTAATCAGGTTTTCCAAGCTATCTTTCAATCAGCAAGTACTCCCACATATGTAATCAATTTAGAATATGCAGTTAAAACAATAATAGAACACAAGAGTGATGGAAAATAATTGTATTGAATAGTGGAATTTACAACGAATTAATAATACATTACACCCAACCTTTGTAAACGAGGAAGTCACTCCTAAACATTCTCTGAATACTATAGTAATAAGGAAGTTGAATGTCTTCAGCCATCAAATTGTGTTTCTACTTCTCTCCTTTTAGGTCAATGTCCTTCTCCCAAAAAGTATTATTTTTCTCTCTGGTTGTCTATTATGACCTCTGCCAAGCCTCTTATTTGTAGATTTTTTGAAACTCATATCTTGTTGGGTGACTTCACTCACTTGGCGAGTTACACACAATTTGTTGGCCGGAAGGACCTTCGTTGGGTGAAAGGACTCTAAGTGGCTCGAATTGGACTAGGCTTGCAGCTTTGAACTTGATCTTGTACTAGAATAACCAACTTTATAAATATCTTCTCTTGCTACTAACTTTGATAATCAAATTTTATTGATATTCTTCTTAATTTCTTTGATATTTTCAATTATCTACAAAATATTAAATATGTAAATCAAATACTTATCTTTTTCAATTTTATTAAATAAAACCTAAAATATCTAAAAAGATAATAATAAAATAATAATAAAAAATAAAATAAAAAATAAAACATGATAATGTCAACTATCGGTTATTTTTAGAGAGATGGTATATTCTTAATTAATGAAACTTTTTTATAAAACTCCTATTGTATTTTAACATTTTAATATTAAAATAAGTGAGTCTCAATATTTTAAAAACACCCTTCATCCTAAAATTTTATTTTCTAGGTCTTGATTGTGTGATGACTTGCTACTATTATATTATGTACGTGAACAACATGTGTAAGAGCAACATCACTAAAAGAATAGTCTTTTATTTTGAATTATATTTTGTAAATATGATTTTTTTTTATGTTTATATATTTTATATATGCTAAAGTTGTATTTTGAAATATATTTGGGTTGTTCAAACTCTATCGAGTGAGTTTGTAGTATAATGGTAGTTAGTCTTTAGAGTGTTACAATAATAATATAACTTTTATTCTAAAAATAGAAATTTTATTTCTATAATGAAACTTATTTAATTAATTTTTTTTATATTATTTTATATTTATCAACGTTACTTTTATCAGGTCAATGACTGGTGTAGAAGAGATATATTTTATTTTTAATATTGTAAAACAATTACTATCTTAGTCCAATATGTTTAATTTCGTTATTTTTTTAACTTATTTAATATTTAAAATAATTGGACATGTATTTAATATTTAATAAGTATCACTTGTATGTATTAAATAAAATAGTAATATATTTTTTTAATAAACACAACTAAAAATTCAAACCTTTAATTATTTTAAATATTAATTAAGTCCAAACGAAATTGAAATAATTAAGATAGTAATTATTGAAAAAATATATTATAATAAAACAAGAAATATCAATACATATTACATTGAAATAAATAAAGCAAATAGTTTATTGATTACAACCTATGATAAATCTATGATGCACTGATATTTCAATTTAAGTAATGTATTTATGTTTGACACGTATTCGTGTTTAATATTCTGGGATACTTTACCAATACTTAGTAATGAAGTATCTAATCTACAAAGTAGTAGTATTTTTATGATCACAATAATTTATAATTTTTAATGTTAACAAATTTAATACACATGATTTTAATTTAGATTCATATAATAACAATCATATATTTACTATATTTTAAAAAACTGTTACACACTTTTTAACATACATCACATCCTATTATTTTCAAACTATATATCAATATATTGGATACACGTGGTATCCGATTCACGCATCATATCAGTGCATCATAAATTGCACCAACTAGTGATCCCTTTTACTTTTAATATAAACAAAAGAAATTGCATACTTAATTGCAAAAATTTTAATTTCATTAATTTTTTTTTTCTGAACTCTATTAACGGTTAAAGTAATAACTACATGTTTAGTCTTTAACAGTTGAACTATTTATTTATTAAAAAAAAATGTATTAAAATTAATATATAATTAGCAGCGAAAGAAATCTTTTATTTCTTCATTTTTGCTTTTAAATTTTAAAATTATTAATACTTTTTAAAGTTTGATTATATAGTAACATTAAATTTTTTAATAAATAAAAATAATAATTACTACATAACATGTTTAATTAAAGTAATTATCTACATAGTTTAAACAAAAATTAATAAAATGAGAGTTCTTAAATTAATAATTTTTTTATTATTATTCAATAGTAAAAATACATGTGCTTACACATGTATATTAATTTTTTTCGTGATAAAAAAAGTAAGACATTATCAAATAATTTTTATATTAGAAATTAATTAAGTTCAAAATAATATTTAAAAAATTTAAAAATAAAATATATTATTAAAGAGCAAATTTATGTACACTAAAGTAACAATTACAAAAGAGTTATAAAAATAAAATAAATAATATTTACAAAAATTAAAAGATAAAATAGTAAAATAAAATATATTGATGACCTAACTACGAGCCAATTTGTGATAGTTTTATTCAACAAATTTTAAAATAGCGATTATTCTTAGAAAGATTGTAAATAATAATATTATAAAGGGTAAAATATGAATATGAATTGTGTACACAAAATAGGAAAATCTCTTTATGTATCTTTATTGTAAATAGTTTTTAGATTCAATAATATCTTTAGTCTTATTTTTGTAAGAAAATATCAAATTTGTCCTCCAACTTTTTTTTTTGTTTAATTAGATCCTTACTTTTAAAAATTTGATGCAATTAGCCCCTTTTTGTTAGTATTGTACTAACAATTTTAGAAATATAACATGTGTCTGTTCGTGTATTTTTTTTTAATTTTATAAAAAATAATAAAATTTCCATATGTCAGGTCAGTGTCGTGCAATGTGATAATGGAAGTAGTAGTGTCACGCGTCAGTTTCAATGTCAAATGTCATTCTCAAAATAACAAATATAGAGATTAAATTGAGTCAAAATAACAAATGTAGATACTAAATTGAAATTAAAATAATGACTCGTAACATTGTCAGTACCACCTCATGTGTGAAAAATTTTATTTTATTTTACAAAATTTTTAGAAAATGAGAAAAAAAATTAAAAAAATCACAAATGGATGACATATCTTTAATGTTGTTAGTACAATCCTAACAAAAGGAATTGCATCACATTTTGAAAAATAGAAATCTAATTGAGAAAAAAAAAGATTAAGAGACACGTGGACAATGCCACATGTCGCACACAAGAACCTGACACGTGGCATTTTTTTTTTCAAAAAATTAAAAAAAATTAAAAGAATTAAAAAAATAAAAAAAAAACAAAAAAAAACCATAAACGAACACGTGACACGTCGTTAACGGGACCTAATTGAAACACTTTTTCAAAAATTAGGATGCAATTGACATTTTTTTTAAAAGCGGGTACCAGATTGACACACATGTACCAAAGTGGGTACCATCCGAGTAATTAAACCAAAAAAGTAAGAAAAAATTAAAATACTAAAAACTCACATATGCAACATGACAAAGTATTAACGTCAATCTAGTAGGAATGGTTTATATATATTTTTGGTCCTTTAACTTTAAATGAAAATTGAAATTAGTTCATCTTTGAAACTTTGACCTAACTTAGTCTTCCATCTTTAGAAATGTGTGAATTTAGTCTCTTTAAAACTTGTTTCATGGTAGCATTTAAATTATTTACACCTTTCACACATTTCCACTTCAATATTAATATGAAATACATTTAAAATATCAAATAAAGTTAACAAAATGTGTTTAAAAAGTCTAAATTCATATATTTTCAAAATTGAAGACTAAATTATCTAAAATTTTAACAAAAAAATTGATTTCAATGTTTACTAAGAGATAAGAGATAAGGTACTAAAAATATATTTAATACTTTAAAAAATAGAAAACTTAATTGCATTAAATAAAAATTAGAAATAAAATATTTTTCTACAAAATAAATTATTAATTTTTGTACTGTATCAATTAATTTCCCAAATAAATATCAATTAATGAAATTAAACATATTATTCAATGCAAACTGGCATGTAGCAAAACGACCGTTTTCTCTAATTTAATAGCTTTAACTTTCCTTTTTATTGTTTCGAGATCCAAGAAAAAAATAAAAATAAAACATTCCAACTCACACAGAGATTCTTTTCTCTCTCACACATCACAACCTTATAAATGGCATCACATCACTCTTTGTATGAGCAAACTGCCACAACCATTCCTCACCTCACCATCCCCAAACAACCATGCTTCTCTCACCCTTCCTCACCCTCACTTTCCTTCTTTTCTTCTCTTCTTCTCTCCCTTCCATCTTTTCAACGCCGACATGTTCCAACCTAGTGCCGTTCAGAAATCGCACCGACATAATCTCCATAACCGACTTCGGAGGCGTTGGCGACGGCCGCACTCTGAACACAAAAGCCTTCCGCGAGGCTGTGTACCGCATTGAGCACCTGAGAAGGCCCGGCGGCACGGAGCTGGTCGTGCCTCGAGGTGTGTACTTGACGGAGAGCTTCAACCTCACTAGCCACATGACGCTTTTTCTCGCCGCCGGTGCCGTTATCAAAGCCACACAGGTAAGGTTAACTCTTCAATTTGGATTTTCTGTTCGTTCTTTTGTCTTCCCCAGGTAAGGTTAATTCTGGAATTTGGATTCTCTCGTCTCTTTTCAGTGTTGTGTTTTTATCTCTAAAAATGTACTGATTTTAATATTTTAAAAATATATTAAAATAAATGCATTTTAGAAAAAATAACACCAAAAATCATTTACTTCGATGTTTACGACTGGTTTTATGGTTGCTTTACTTTTTTTTTTTCTTTTTACTTGGTTAACTTTTAAGTTGTCATGAATTTGGTAATCTTAATTGGAACTTTATTTAACATGTCAGTTCGATTTAAACTTTGTATACGTTTCGTTTCAACTGAGTTGTTTACTACATTTAATTTTCTTGTCATTTATTTTCTTTTGTGTAAAATGACATTCTTATATTATTTCTTACGCAACTGTACATGGAAAATCAGATTAATTAAATTTTCAGTTTCTCATAAATTAAATTATAGTATTTTTAATGATTTGTTAATAAATTTTCATAAGTTTGAATATTCTAGATTTTTATATATTTTTAATTAAATACCTGCTCTTAATTAGGGTGATCTGACCGTTTGGTTTTGCCGCCTTAAATGAAACATTATAAATTTATTTACTGTTTTAAATAAATATTATAAATTTATACAATGAAAGTCAAATTTTGAAAATTTAATTATCTTTGTAGAAATATGTTATTTTATTATTGATTAAATACTAAAAGGAAATCAATACAGTCACATGAAGATGTGAAATGTGAAATTATGTTTTGTGATAAAGATAATTAGAATTTTAAAACTTTATTATTTTTTTAATTTCATAACATTTTATTTGAGATAGCAAAACCAGATGCTCAGATCACCCCGGTTGACAACAGAAACTTGATTAAAAATATTAAAATTTTGAATATTCAATAAAACGAAAGTTTTTAACAATAATTTAGTTAAAAATACTTATTTTATTTATAAGAGACTTAAATTTCAATTGAATTATTATTTTTTATTTTTCGTGTAAAAATATATAAATTTTTATAAGTTTGAATATTCTAGATATTTGTATATTTTTAATTAAATACCTGTTCTTAATTAGGATGATCTGACCGTTTGGTTTTGCCGCCTTAAATAAAATGTTATAAATTTATTTTTTTTATTTAAATAAAGTATTATACATTTATACAAAGAAAGTCAAATTTTGAAAGGTTGATTATCTTTGTAGAAATATGTTATTTAATTATTAATAAAATACTAAAATCAAATCAATACAGCCTCGTGAAAATTTGAAATAATGTTTTGTGATAAAAGATAATTAGAATTTTAAAACTTTATTATTATTTTTAATTTCATAATATTTTATTTGAGATAGCAAAACCAGATGCTCAGATCACCCCGGTTGACAACAGAAACTTGATTAAAAATATTAAAATTTTGAATATTCAATAAAACGAAATATTTTAACAAGAATTTAATTAAAAATGCTTATTTTATTTATGAGAGACTTAAATTTCAATTGAATTATTATTTTTTATTTTCAATGTAAAAATATATAAATAACGACCATGCAAAATAACATTCATACCTTTTTCACTTGTCAAAAAATTGAAAAATATAAAAATAAAATAATTATTTTAATAAAAATTAATTCAAATTATTCAAATTTTTAAGAGATTTATTATTTAATTACGTTTCTTCTTTCCTTAATTTTATTACATTTCCATGTGGAATTTTTAGAGAATATGTGATTTGTTGCGTGAACTATTTTATTTGATTTTCTTTTAATTTGGGTTTATGTCTACTGAATTTTAAGATTATGAGAAGTAGATAATGTATATTAAATTTGTAAGGAATTGTTGAGGATATATATTTTTAGACATGTTCGAATGTATTGTTCTTCTCTGATTGAAATTTATTAGATATTCTAAAATTTTGTAGACTTGTGTGAACATATTTTCTTTATTTAATTTTTAAAAAAATTAGTAGGTTTCATAGTGTTTTTTAAAGATTCTTTTGTAATTTTCGAATTTTAACCTATACAAATGTATTTGGTACTTTGTTCGTAGCATTCCTCAACTTTATAATATCATTTAGTTATATTATACAATATATATTTTAAAATTATTGATTATTTGGTAATACGTTTCCTTTTTGTTTAGATTAATGATGTTAACTTTGCTACTATGTTTTCTTTTTTGTAAATTATTAAATCATTAATGTGTAATTTTTTTGTTTTGAAGACTGATTTAATAAATAATTCTTTTAGAAATTAAGATATTATAAACACAATAAGTGTCTGCTTGGTCAAAATTTAATTTTAAGAAATAACATCATTAATGCTTTAATTTGTTTAAAAATTAATAAGAAATTAATTATTTCTAAAACTACTCAACTCGCCTATGTATTAAAACTGTTTGATAGTGGGGGAGAATGACGTAGTCTAATAAAACAACATTTCAATTATTTGATAATATAACTCATTTTCGAATTAATTTTTTATTTAAACCAGAAGAAATCACGCATTTTTAATTATATCATCTTATTTTAATTATTTAAAGGTTAAAATTTATCTTAATTTTAGTTTTATTTTTTAAATACAAATATATTATTATTATTATTATCATTACTATTTATATTTGATTTGTAATTTGTAATTTAGTAATATAGATCATAGATTTACATGAAAGAGAGGAAAAAAATGTAATTATATTAATAGTAATGTGTTTGATTATTTGAAGTAGTTGACAACATTTACTATTTTTAAAATTAAAAATATTAAAATTTTAAAATATAATTAAAGATGAGATATAAATATAAAATGTAAAAAGCTATATTCTATTATATATTGTTATAAATTAGATCGAATCCTTCAATCGTTTTAAACTTTTTCCACAATGTGGGTTGTTTTCAATATTGCAATTCGCTGTGTAAATTTCAGTTGTCTTTTTTTGCTTTGTTGTCTCCCATCACAGAAAAAGATGCCAGTTATGAACAGATCAGATAACGTGAACCTAGAGACAAATTTAGCTTGTATAACAAATTTAAATCAAACACTAAATTCAAAATTAGGGTCCACTATCTTAAAATAAAAATATTATTATTATTATTATTATTATTTATGAAATCTTGATATATTATCTTATTGAGATTAACTATGTCGGTGTACATCTTGGAAGCAGACAAAATCACATGTACACTAGTGAAAAGAAGAAACAAATTACACTACCATTTATTACAATTTGTGGTGTATTATGATTTTTCTACATAAAAAAGTGGAGTCTCTAGAGCCTACTTATCACTAAAACCAAAGTGATAAAGACTATATAGTTCCTGCAATGCAGAAAGCCAGCAAATGCCAGCATATTTCAGGGAAGTCCCAAAAATTGAATGGTAGAATGTGAAACACCACAGAAGTCACTTACAATTAATGAGATAAAATAAGATCAGATCAAGGGTCAATACTCTGTACTTGTGAATGATGAGAGGAACATTGTACATTGTAAAGGGTCTGATATAGTGATGTGTTGTGGATTGATATCAATTGTAAGTCTTTATGATTATCTTGTCTGAAATATGTAAGGATGAAAATATAGAGTATTTAGACAGAAAATGTGTTGCCTAAAACTAGGAATTCATATGAATATAAATTATGGTGGGCCTAATGCTGAATGGATGAAAAATATTGATGGGTCCCTTGTCTGCATAGATGCATGTGCATGATATTTAAAGCAATCACAACACAAGTGACAATGGTTTTGTTGGACAGCTGGTTCTTTGGCCATTAGTCATTACTGTTGTCTGCTTTGATTATTTAGTGAGCAATTCAAGTATGATTTATTTATTTAAAAAATAAAATGTGAAATGAGGGGTATCATGTAAATTGATGTATAACTAATTTGAGTACTGTTCAGATGTTCTTGGGTCCATTGCAATGCTGAATGGAAAGGACCATGTTATCAGAATACATACTTCATATTTATTTTTTGCTTATGGTTATAAACTTGAATGGAACGAATATGTGCACTGAATTAAGTAGTGGAATGGTGATACTGTAATCGTAGAGAGTTAGGACAGAGAGAAGAGAAAATTAGTAGTAACGAAAGTAAATAGTACCTGACTGATGGTATCAGTTCCAAAGCTTTGTGACTGTTTGAACATTCACTATTAGATGCATGGTTTAAATCTATATAACTGAATTATAGCTAATGGTAGATCTAAGATCCTAAGTCAGTGGGGACAAGTCAAGGAGTATATTTATACACTTTTAACTATACATATGTTTATCATAAATCAATGGGTAGCTTAAGATATTTAGTAATAATTTTAAGAAAACCACGGATGCACATGACCACCCTGGTGTACACACAGATCCGCCCGTGACTATAACTATCAAACTCATTTGGCATGTGTATGTAGTAAGGTAATAAATTCATGTTTCGCTCCTAGAAAATGATTGAGGTGAATACTCAAAGTCCAGTGGAAATATGATTGACGTGAATACTCAAAGTCCAGCGGAAATCAAAACTCATCTATTATTCCTTCTAACACGATTTATTGTTTTCTTGATAGGAAAGGAAACATGATAGATAGGAAACTTGTTAAGAAATCTCTCCTTTGTCTTCCCTAGCACACTCTTTAATGCTCTTCCTCTTTTAGGAGACGGGGCGTTGGCCTTTAATTGCACCCTTACCATCTTATGGAAGAGGGAGGGAGCTCCCTGGAGCAAGGTATATCAGTTTTCTGCATGGAGATGGACTTACTGATGTGGTGATCACAGGTGGGTATCAAATCTTTAGCATTTTCTGCAAAAGTAAATCAAGGGGGAATGCTCCCTTTCATGTGCAGTTTTTTATAGACAAACTAACTTTATGTGAGCCTTACCCAATCTTTTCATAGGTGAGAATGGGACAATTGATGGGCAAGGAGATGTGTGGTGGAACATGTGGAGGAAGAGAACACTTAAATATACAAGACCAAACCTTGTTGAATTTGTAAATTCTCAAGATATTCTTATCTCAAATGTGATTTTCAAGAATTCTCCCTTCTGGAATATACATCCAGTTTATTGCAAGTATGATTGAGCATTCAGAAGTAATTTCTTTTTAAAGTATTTTCATTTTGTTCATTACAAGTTGCTTGAAACAAACTAGTAAGGAAATCAAGAGGTAGAGATGTTTTTATGAACTATAACCTCAAACTCTGTTCCTTCTTTGCAGCAATGTTGTGGTTCGATATGTCACAATCTTGGCTCCTCCTGACTCTCCTAACACTGATGGAATTGATCCAGGTAAGTTCCCTCTAAATAAGCCACATCTTATGCAAATAGGGAAGTAGTTGTAACTTGTAATAAATAGTCAAATCCTATTGCAACTGATCTCATTAAGGTTTTATTTGTTGGTACTGCGCTCTTCCTTTATCAGAGAAATTACCAATGTGGCTTTTATCTTACAAGTACATCCTGTTCAGATATATGTTGTATATTTTCATGGTACATGAAATAAAAATTCAGCAGCATCAAGTGTCATGTTGTGATTGCCATGAGGTATTTTCTAATCTGCATAATTTATTTATGCAGATTCAAGTTCAAATGTCTGCATAGAGGACTCGTACATATCCACAGGAGATGATCTTGTGGCAGTGAAGAGTGGATGGGATGAGTACGGCATTGCCTACGGTCGCCCTAGCTCCGGCATCACCATCCGGCGGCTGACCGGATCGTCGCCATTCGCCGGCATTGCAATTGGCAGTGAAACCTCTGGTGGGGTGGAGAATGTGCTAGCTGAACGCATCAACCTCTTCAACATGGGAGTAGGTATCCACATCAAGACCAACAAAGGCAGGGGAGGGTTTATCAAGAACATCACAGTGGCTCATGTGTATGTTGAGAATGCAAGGCAAGGAATTAAGATCTCAGGTGAGGTAGGAGGGCATCCAGATGACAAGTATAATCCTAATGCACTCCCTTTTGTGAAAGGCATCACAATAAGGAATGTTTGGGGAGTGAAGGTTAAGCAAGCAGGTCTGATAAATGGACTCAAAAATTCCCCTTTCACTGATGTTTGTTTGTCTGTTATCAACTTCCATGGTATGAAAAGAGCTCCTGATTGGAAGTGTTCTGATGTGAATGGATCTGCTTATCAGGTTAACCCTTGGCCATGTTCTCAGCTGAGCAACCAAGAACATGGGTCATGTGCCATTTAGAGATTTTCAACCCCTTATAGTTTTGTAATGATTGAGTGTTTCTTTCATTGATTTCTTTTACCTAATGATCCTGTTGAATCACCATGTTTCCAACTAACTGTATGATACATCACATGAAAGAATAATCCCTACCTAGTTTACTATTGATAATATTTACCCAAATTCCATTATGAGAATTTGACTTTTGGGTATCTAAAACTATGTCTTGGTCCATCATTTGAACTGATTTTCCAAAAATAAAAAGTTTAAACTGAACTAAATTTCTTAAAACTATTTGTTTGGTAAATTTTATATAAACTATTAAATTAAATTAATTAAATGATTAATAGATGTTTTTATTATTAATAAAAGATTTATGAATTTATTTATCTATTTTGCACTTGTTTTTCACTCTGCTTTTTAGTATGAATGTACAGATTATGTCTATCATCTCAATGATGAATGATATTTGTATTTTTAATATTTAGGTTAAAATACTCCGTTGGTCCTTGTTTTGGTTTAAAAATATCAAATTGGTCCTTGTATTTTTACTGATCTCAATTTTGTCCTCATTTTTATAAATGTGTATTAAATCGGTCCAATTATTAACAATGTTAAATTTATTAACGTTAACTGTAACGTTCAATTTAATTATTAAACGAAATTAAAGAAAACGTCACACAAGAATAGTACTGTAGCATAGTCCTGGGGTAACACAACCTCTACAACTTGGGCACACCACAATGTCAGCGAGAAACTAGATACAAGTATAACAAATGAGAATAGAGTAGTAAAGCATAAGGCAATACATGGGCCATAGCCCTAAAGAACCATGACGAAAATAAAATAAACTCTAGCCCAGATGGCTAAGCAGCGGAATCGCCCATCTGCTCCCATCAATCAAATTGATGATCATCGCGAGAAAGAGTAGCCACATACAATACAACCATACAACAAATAGGGTAAGCTAGAGCCGACAACATATTCATCATACAATTAAATATATTTTCACCATCCAATGTCCATACAACAACCAAGCATGTTATGACTTTTCAATCAATACACTACAACTCGACTCGACTCATCCGGATACGTATAACCTGGTCGGATTCAGTGGATGCTTGCACCTGTGGTGGATACCTGTGCTCACCCATGAGCTGCTCATCCCGAGCTATGTGTTACAAGTGTTACAATAAATCAATTTTCCCTCACCACAAGGTTAGCCCTTAATGAATTTCAGGCCTCCTACTACTCTCACCACAGGAGGTGAGACTAACTGACTCCTTAGAGTGTCAGGATGCAACCTTACCTTGAATCCTTACCTAGTTATACAGATGGGGCACCACCATGGACACCCACTAACAGGGGCCATGGAATTACGTCCCGA
>Ga0099822_1006473_pt1 | contig 15243 bp, 7 predicted proteins | sample CowpeawhiteBW_FD_76839 | JGI IMG/M metagenome (GOLD analysis project Ga0099822, IMG submission 76839) | Root nodule microbial communities of legume samples collected from California USA - Cow pea white BW | ecosystem: Host-associated > Plants > Roots > Nodule | place: USA: California | collected...
AATATATATATATATATATATATATATATATATATATATATAACTATATTAATATTAACAAAAAAGGGTGTATTATCTTAAAGTCAAACTTTTGAGATGATAACATAATGGTAGAGAATAAACGACATGATATAATAAAGAGAATGGTGGACATGATATAATATATATATATATATATAAAAAAATAAAGAGAGAGAATTATGGCAAAGAGAAAAAGGAATATGAAAATGAGAGATATAAGAGAAACCTTTTTTGAAAGAGGGTAGGATGGGACTTATAGAGTTTTTGTTTATTATTTTAATATTTTCTTTCTTTTATCTTTTTTTTTATTATTATTATTTTATTTAAAGCGTTTTGCCATGCAAGTTTGTTTATTTTTTTCATATTAGTACTTTTTATTTTTTTATTTCTTAAAATATGAAAAGAATTTAATTTTTTAAATATTATTTTTATTATTTTTATTCTTTGATTTATTTTTCGAAATTTATACTTTATATATTTATATAGAATACAAAAATTTTAAAATACAAATTTAATTATAGAAATTAAAGAATAAGTTATGTAGTAGTATAAATATTATATAGGAATTCTGAACTGATGAAATCTGGTGACAGTGATACTTAACATTGTACATTAAAGATTTTCATGTCTCTTCATAAAGGATTGAAAACTAGTAAGCAGTAGTTGTTTGTCTAATACCAATACTAATATAAGTTGAAATGTTGTGAATGTTGGTTTGTTGTCAACCATCCAACACCTAATTAACATTGATATGACGCTAACATGAAAAGAAAAGAAAGTTGTATCTACGTTGTTTCAATGCATCCTCATTATTCTTTCACCTTGGACATGCACTGCTTTAATCATTCTTTTTTGCTACACACCACCTATTAACGGCTACTTTCTAGAACAATTATTGTTTCTGTTTAGAGCAATCTTCTCACTCAATTATAGGCTCTCAGTCAACCAATATTTGGTGCAAATTAAGCAATTTCAACTCAAAATCATGTTAGAGGTTTAATTCCAACAAAATACATGGGCGTTACTTTTAAAAGGAGTTTTTGGTGTACTTATACGTCGATATAACGAAGATATTTTTATGTGACATTTATTTTAGTTGACAGTCAAAATCCCATTTAGTTATAGGAAATGAAGAAATACGTGTTATCACCTATTTCTATCATGATCCTATAACTATATTGTGTGGTCCGTCATTTAATCTCATGTCGGCCACACAGTTCTTGTTAGGGATCACGACTTTTAATCTTTTCTAGTTGTCTTTCAATACCTATGGTTTGTTGTCTTGTTCAATTGATGCAGTAGCATAGATGCATGGAGGCACAGAGATCAAAGGTGCATGGAGACGCATAAGACACGTGGTGTAAACAAAGTATGACAAAGGTGAGGAAGGGAGGGTAAAACCGACAAGGACTAGATGACCGACATTAAATTGAACGAGAGATCACACAATATAGCAATATAGTTATGAGTCCAGATTCTCTACTTGTTTTTTTCGTATTGTTCTATGCTGAGTATTAAAAATATACTGTATTAGTATTTTAAATATCTTTTTTAACATATTTTAAAACGTCAAAATTAGTGAACTGTATCATGAAGGCATAACAGCACAACAAATCTCAACAAAAAATCCAAATTCTATAGTTATAGAGTGGTGGTGGAGGTGGATGGTAACACCTACACTCTCTTTATCTCCTATGACTAAATGAATTTTGACCGGGAACTAAAATAATGTCACATTTTATATTTATATTGAATTGAATTAATGTGGGAGGACACCAAACCTACTTCTTTTACAAGGACACCGGATTAGTGTGGGATCCATAATTGACACAATCATGCATATGTTTCATTCATTGATAATAATATCCTTATTTTTGTTGTCTTCTTCCATTTGAATTTGATACACGTTAAGTACAGGTTGAGAGTCTCCAACTCAGGACGATGTTGACACTAACGTTGTTTTTTTTATTGAGTTTCAATGGAAGTAACACAGTCTGAGCCTTGTTGTTCGTACCATGAAAATGAAACTAAAGAATGATTCACAGACTAGATCGAATCTAGTACCGAAGTAGGTAAATGATACATCTACTTTGGGAGAGGTCTCAATAAACTGAATCTTCGCGTCCTTATCTTTGCGTGTTTCAGTAATCACTCATTAACGTAACACTGCCATGCAACAGTGACTCATACTAGCACTTTCATGCATGTAAAAAATGAGTTATAAATAGGTGCTTAAATTCAACATTAATGACAAGGCAAATGAAATGAAATGGCATTTTTTTTTTTTAATTTGTTGTTACACACCGACGTGCTTCTCTGCCACGTCTTCGAAAGAACATAAAACTTCACTGTATGAAGACATGTCTGAAAGTGAAGAACTCGTTTGGAATGGCGTGTCTAACTATCAGAAACCTAAACGCAGCATCTCTCATGGAGGAAGCTTGTTTTGTCGATTTTTCAATTTTTCCTTTTGTGCCTACTCTCAATTTTATATCAATTAATCATGTGTACACCCTTTTATTTATCAACCACTATTCAACAAAAAGGGTTTTTATTCAAAAAATAATTTATTATCTTTTTCAATTTTTTTCATCTCTACTTGTAAATTAAATTTCAATATTTAAAAAAAACTGTTAATTTAAAAATAATTTTATATGAGATTATAAATTATTTATCATAAATATAAAACACTTTATTTTTATAAATTTTAATTAAAATACGTAATTATATATGTATTATAATAAATTTAGTTATATAAAATAAACATTTATTCTCTATATTACATTATCTATTATATTTAGATTGATGATTTTTTAGAAGCAAAAAGGTCCTGAATCTGAAACCTCAACTTAGGTTTACATTTTCCATTGAAAGGGCTAAGAAAGGTGCTTTAAAATCATTGTAGAAGTTCTTTTTATATTATCTCTGTTTATTTAGAGAAAGATTAGTATTTTATTCTTAAAGATTCTCTAAATAATTATGATCTCGTAATTCTAAGACAGAATTATAACTTTCTTATAATAATTTAGATAATTAAGGAGAAAAAATCTTTTTAATCTGGTCTATCCCTTCCTCTCTTAATTTAATTTTATAAACTCGTATTATGAAGGAGGGAAATAAAATTTAAAATAAAGTAAAATGAGTCATGGGGAATGATGTGATGTGGTAAATACGTTAATTTATTTTGACTTGGTCAAATACAAGTGTTCTCTTTTTTAGCATTTGGGTTTGTTTATGTCTTTGGAAGTTCTAACATGTTTGACCTGATGAAATGAGAGGGTGATGATGCAGTTGGTATGTGATTACCAAAGAGCGTTGGTTTCGAAAAATAAAGAATGAGCAACAAAACAAAGCTCGAAAGCAATTGCTTTGTCCTTCACGAACTTCCTATTCTCATTCTCCATCCAACTTGAATAGCGTTAGGAACTATAAAGACATGTTAACATCTGCCAAAACAACTTCAGAGATATTCAAAAAACCTGTTTCTCTCATTTTTTAAGGTAAAAATAAAGTTATGCTTCTAAATTGGAACACTGGGATTGGATTCTAGTTTTAATGCTGCTACAAAACTAGTTAAGAGGGTAAATTCGGTGTTACTCTCATTTCAAAATGTTTTTTACAAAGGGCAAAAACAGTACAGTGTACAATATATTATTTATCACTGATAAAAATATGTTTAAACTTAAAACTTAATGACTTTTTTCAGACAAAAGTTAATTTCTATATTTCTAGATAAAAAAGAGAACGAATAATAATGAAAAGTAATGTCAAATAATAGTAAAAAGAAATGTGCTGGTAAAATATCAATGTACTTTATTTATACGTGAAACAGCAAGTGCAAAAGCAAAAACTATAAAAGCCTGTGAATTATAGGCTCTGGTTTTCTTTGTTAGTCTCTTAAGTACTCGACAAAAATGTGGATGCCACTTCACATGTTGAATGGACAATTGTGACATGTACTGCATGACATGTACCCGTATTAAAAAGGGGAGTAATTGCAGTACTAGCTTGGTGGAATTCGTTACCCCAGTATTCTGCATGTTTCAATTTCCGTTTAAAATGTTTCAAAAACATAATTTGATGTGCTATACGTACTCATACAGTACTTCACCGTACCTTGTACGAGTTTTCATTTCACTCGTGCGGCCAGGTGCAACGAATGGAAACTAATGTAGATACAGATACATGGGTGAAGACAGTTTCTTATTGAATCAGTCGGTGGATGCATTTTTGAATGCAATGGTTTCAACGTTTCTGAACTTGGCTCAATATTTGAAGTAATTGATATGAAACTTGTAATGAACTGAACGTGAGGGAGGAGGGTTCTGGAAAGAAAAGGATAACCCAATTATTTGGGATAACATGTTTTTTTATGACAGTGAATATGTTGTACAGATGTTGGCCTGGACAATATATTGGTCGGGAAAAAATGAGTATAATACATGTAAACCAAATGTTATACAATGTGGATGATTGATTAATGGGTAATGATTAATCAAGATTCAATGAAGATCAAAAAGAAGAAAAACAAAGGCGTGTTGAATAACGTTCTGCGAGATCACTTGTATGCAATCATCGAATTCCCGTGTAGTAGGACACTTTCCAATCATGTCACAGTTTTGTGCCAAGTAGAAAGGACATGTTGCATTATCGATCAACATCTTGGATGGTCCCATACCAACGGATCCTTGTCAAAAAAGGGAACAAAATACCTTAAGCATTGAACTAATCCACTTCTGGAAAAGGCATTCTCCAATAATTCCATGAGTTGAAATCCTCCTGTCATAATTGAAAATTGCAAATCAAATCTTATTAGTTGTAAAGTTCATAACTTGCAAATCTACAAGTTTTGGAGACTCTTTTATCACCTGCTCAACCAAGGAAGTGGGAGGGAACATGTCATTGACGAGTGTGTGTAATGATGTGTAGGATTTTGAATCAATACGGTGACTTGTTGCGACTTCACCCTATTTGTTTTCATGGCATTTTGTTAGTATACCCTGTGAGAACAAAAGAAAATACTATGGTAAAAAAAACATCAATCCAGGATTCACACCTTGGGATTGATGATAAATATCTTGCCCTTCGGGATTCCAATCTTCCTGTAACTAAGTTCATCAGTGTCTCTATTGCCAAACCCGGCATAGAATGGGTTATAATCAGAAGGGAAAAGTCTTTTGATATCCTGCAAAACATTATTATCAGAACAGGTGTGATGTCATTAAGGAAAATACATTTTGATGGCACTTCTGAGTTGCTTGTGTTTTGGAAATTACCTCTAGACAAGCAATCTTGAACTCATGAGGTGCCCTTCTTATTACTTCCATCAGTCAAAGTCCCATAATAATATAAGAAGTTAGATGTGTATATTCAATAAAATAGGATGGATGTCATAAACACATAATTGATAATTGACTATAATGTTTTTTTTCTTTAAAGCTTTGTAGTGTCTATCAGTACAGATCAGGATTATAGATAATCCAATGCCAAACAAAATAATAGGAGTCCATATTCTTTTTGCTGTTGATAAACCAAGGAAAGTATATTAAAACTTTTAATAACATCGTAATTCAAAATCAATACATAAGCCCAAGCAAAGATATACCCAGCCACTTAACACAGAACTCCAAACACATAATGATGAAATGATTAAATATCAAGAAGTCCATTAGCCTAACAGTAGTCAAAACTCAGAAAACACTTAATTTTGCTGAAATCATGTATTTGCATCACTCATATGTCCTATAGTCACAATAGATTCCATGCTTTGGTCCACCATACCGTTTACTGTCTAGCTCACTTTGGTGATATTGACAACATTATACAAGTCTTCACAAAAATGGAATCATCATATGTAAGCATGTGAACATCCGCGGAAAGAGAAGTCATTATATCATCCATGAATCACAAGTGGGGCTACATAAACTAAAATTGCAATACATATTCAATCGCAATTGCTCTAACATTAAAAGTGTCTCACCTTCTCGGTAAAGAGAGGGAAATAGTCCGTCTGGAGAAATAACAACAGGTCCATTGGGTAAGGTCTTGCCATCCTGCAAATATATGAACTTTTAGTATCACCTAGAGGTGGGGGATGCACTAGCTAGCAGAGAGGAATTCTATAATTCTGCTCTGACAAGGGAAAACCCCCTTTACACCATGAAAACAGTTTAGATCAATTACAAAAGCATTAGCCTTGTACAATATACAATGATATTTATTAATCCTTCTCTTAATTCCCCTAACCTACAAAGAGGCCCTCCTAACTACCCACCACATCACATTGGTTCTTTTGCCTCCTAGAATTGACCTTTAAGATTGGAACCTCTTGGTACCTAACACAATTTTACAAAGATAACTATCCAGTCAAGATGCAAAGATATAAAGAAACAGAAATTACAAAATTGAAGAGTTAAAAGTGATGATATATCCAATTTTTAGGTATGGGACTTGAGTCCCATATTGGAATTATAACATTCTGATATGAGGTTTATAAAGTCTTGGACTCTCTGGCTAAACTCGTTAGCTTTTATTGTGTGGTACTCCCATACTTCTTATCAATTGATGTCAGATTGCTTCAACACGTCTTTCAATTGTCAGTATGATGTGATTTTCATATGCCAATTTGACAAGACTGGAAGAATAATGAAAGTTGATAACCCACAGCCCTACACAATTAACTTTATGCTAAACTATTCAAAAAGAAATCCCATAGAAGGGTTTCAGGCATCAACACTAGAAACAGAATAATCCTACTATAAAAAAATCTTTTCTTGTTTACAGAAGAGCTTGGTTCAGTACCTGTTTCAGGTTAACCAAAAAGCTCCTGGTAAGATAAGCTTGGACAATAGCACGGGCACTCAAAAACAGTAGCTGGTATCCATTTTCCTGACATAAAAATAGAATCTAGTATGAGACATTAATCTTCTTGGTATAAAATACAGTGAAATAATGGGAAAACATGATAACATCAGGCACACTATGTTGCCTTTTACATTATACAGATAGAAAAAGGTCAGCTCATACCCACTACACGTATCTGCAAAAAATTCCAAAGCAAGAGAAGGCAAGCAGAAAACAAGTACTGAAGCAAAAAATAATAATGTTGATTAAGTGTGCAAACCTCAAAACGAAACAGTAAAAAAATCGTAAATGTCATTGAAAGAGGCTTGTGGGCATTGTCCATTACCATTTTAGGTGCATGGTATTCAAGTATATACATTAATCGGCTGTATACCTCATACTTTTCAGGATCTCTGTAATAAGTTTGTTACAATTTATTAGCTTAACTAAACTTTGTTAATTACAGTTTGTTATCCTTACTACAGTTAGCCTCTGTACCATAGTTTGTTCACTAGCATAGTTAGCTCATCTCTGTATAGTCATAAATAGCTGAAGCTTAGTGCAGTGAAATCAATTTGCATAATATATATAAATTGCTTGCGTCTACATGTATACATCCATACACACACAAATTAGCATAAAATCTCTCCAAGTATTTGAAAAAACCACTCCAGATGCAACAAAAACTCTTGATCTATAGTTTATCATCCTTAAAATAGAACTCCAATTAAGTAAATACCAGTTACTGGGAACTGAATGTTCTTTTCCTTTTCTCCAAAGCCAAACTCAAATATCGTTACAAAAGTCAAGCCACCAATAATTTGAGAATCATGTAAAACTTATGACTGTTGAAAACATTCAGAAATGACAGCAACAACAAAGCAGATATTTGATTACATGTCCACTACACAAGATTCCTTTTACAGGATTGACCTCATTAAATGTAGACATTAACAACCTTACTCCATCTCATTTGACATAAACTTCAATGTGAAAGTAAAAGAAATGTACATACTTTAATAGCTGAGAAAAGCCTTGCAACTCCAGACTGTGTCCAATCTCTGCCAACTAAAGGCATGACCTGCCCTAAAACGTCAGATCTGAAAGGAAGAAAATAGTAAAGCACTAAGGAGTTGATACGAAATGAAATCAATGCCATAATAATGCAACTCTGTCTTCTGTTCTAGCAGGAATTTTTTTTCTTATTTTAGTTTCATGTTTCATATGTTTAGCTAGCCATAAACTCTGTCTATGGTTTTCAAAGGCTGGGTAAAGGACTGTTCATCAACCTTTGGCAGTCAGCATAAACTAGTTAATACGAACCCATTCACCTACTCATAACCGCAAAAGCATTCATTTAAACAACTTTTTCTAATTACATTAATGTAAAAACAACCTAATAATGATAATAAATTTCATAGTAAGTGAACATCACTTGAAAGAAGTAAAAAAAAAAAAAAAAAAAAAAAAAAAAAAAATAAAAATAAAAAAAAAAAAAAAAAAAAAAAAAAGACATGACAATTCATTTCAAGATTTAGAAAAAAGGATTGCCCTAATATTGTATGCACACAAGCTAATGATAGAAAGGTTGTTCATCCCAACCCGACAATCTGAATAAACATAATGTTAAGGTATCATAAGACTACTCAAAGCCTAACCCTGTACCATAAACCATAAAAAAAACGGAACTAGCGTTCTCTTTTATATATTCCTTCATCCAGTAAAATCCAGAATTATAAATTATTATTAAAATTAGCATTTTAGGACCACATTCTGATTTCATCAAAAGTAATGTCCAAAGCAGGGAGCAGAGGTATTGTAATGAATTAACAAAAGAACAATAAATAGCATAAGAAATTCTACCTCTGGTCTTACTAGGTAATTGTTCCATGTACATGAGAAATTACAATTGTTCCGTAAGTTAAAAGAACATTAAGAAGCATAAGTAGAATTATCTCTAGTCTTACTTGGTAATAGTTCCATCTACATCTGAAATTACAATTCGTGCATTCCACTTCCATAAGTAAATATGAGCATCAACCTGTAACATGATTAAACATCCCTGCTAAAGTAAGCAAAACCTAACTGTGTGAATAGTCACATGGAACTCAGATTCACAATTAATGCCAAACCTGCTGTTTTCCAAGAACCCTGGAAGAGAAACTGAAGGTTACCAAATTTTGACCATCCTTGAGATTTAAGGACGCTATCATCTCATTCGATGGAACATTTGTCCTCACGAATTGCTTGCGAGGAGACTCGTGCCTAGCAGATGTTGGAGAAGGTTCAACAGTAGAAGTTTGCCAATCAGACTCGGAATCTACAAATACATCCTCATTTGATTCACTATCAGTGTGCTCAATTGTCTTGACTCTTCTAAAAGGAATAGGCCAAAGTCTCCATCTGCGTCCAGATGAAGCTGGCCCAGAACCTTCATTTGTAGCCTTTACTGCATCATCCTGTCCCACTGGAATTGTATCTCTGGGATCAACAGGTAAGTCTAAACCAAATACAGTCTTTCCAAGGACAAGAGGAGCAGCCTTTTCCCACCGCAGATACGTGTCTCTGAACTTCAAAACCAGATTTTCATTCTTAATTATGGATGATGCTGAACTTCTAAATTCCTCTGCAGATATCCGATGTGCTTCAAAAACCTCAGCAGCAGCAACCAAACCCATACCCACCTTAAGTTCGTGACCACAAAGTGAGGCCTCAAATCCTGCACATATTTTGAGAAAAATAAAAATTTAGTTGCCTAAAATAAGCCAAACTAATTTGAAGCGCAGTTTTTAGTTCTTACTCAAAGCAGAATGACATTGGTCCTCGTCAATGGAAGTTACAATTTGAGGTTCAGTGAGTTCAGTTTTCTTACTGCCATCTTCAATTGCAGGAGTTCGTTCACTATCATCTACCTGATCATTTGTTACCGACTCTCCAACACGTTCATCATTACATTCAATAACATCTTTAGTGCCAGAATGACTGTCAGAACCAGTGTCAACGTTCACTGATGCATCTCTATCAACCACTTGAGGTTCTACTTTTAATTCTGGAGAACTATGGTCATCCAAGGAAGAAGGCGCACTAAGGGGAGATAACTTGTCACTTTTTCTACATTGTTCGATGTTTCCTTGTTTATTTTCATCAGTAATTGAACCATTTGCAATGCATTTCTCTGCAATATATCGAACCTCCAGTGAAGAACCTACATCTTGTATATCAACCTGAATGTTTTCGTCTTTATTCTCATCAGTAATTGAAATATGTGCATTAGATTCCTCTGCTGAATTTTGAACCTCCAATGAAGAATCCACATCTTGTAAATCATCGTTTCCAGCCTGCTGAGTAAACTCACGTAATTCCAAACAACTTTTGAAGACACTCTCTCTCTTCATACAAGATACAGCCTCTTCTGAATCAGTTTGCAAAAGATGATTTTCTTGATTTTCAATCACTAAGGTTTCCTCAGTGCTACAATTAATTTCCTCCTGTCTTTGAGCTTCCAACAAGAGCCCGGAAGTATCATCATCTACCTTAGTGTCATAACTACTAGGAGCATCCAGTGGAGTAGCATAATCAGCAGTCCAAGCATTTTCATCAGAAATAAGTTCCCCATTGCCCTCAAAGAAGTCAGTCTCTTCACCTGGGCCTAGATGAAATTGAGGATTTTTTAACTGAACATTGTCCTCATTCTGCTCCGATTCTGAGATAGGGGCCGTCAATACATGACCATCAACACTGACCAAAACCACCTCTGGATGGGAGCCCTGTGTGTCCATAAAATTATCCGCATCTAGATTCTCATATCTTGTAGAATCATATTCCGAAACATCAAGTGAACCTTCAAAAGATGATTGATCATCTGGGAACTCATAAAACCTCCTATCGACATCAGATTCTGCCCTTTGAAGTTGTGACAAAACCGAGGAATGGCCTTCACCAGTAAGATACCGCACCCCTGAATCAGATATGCTATGATCAAATCTGTGACCAACTCTATCATCCATGCTCAGATAACTATTATTTTTTTTATCAATTTCGACACCACCGTTTTCTTGACTAGACTCAGAGTTATCAGCAGTCCCATTTGACTTTATTCCTTTATCACCACCATCATCATCCACCTCTTTTACAAAATAAGCCTCCCCCGAATTGTCAAGATACATGTGGAAGTGTGCTTCAACCCCATTGACGTTTATCCGAACAACCTTTTCAGCACCTTTGAGCACACCTTGAAACTTACCAAAGCGAACATACCACGGCGTGCAGCGGAACGTGCCATCTTGCTGCTGAACAACAATGACATCAACCGCCCCACCAAATGGATGAAAAGGGGTCGCAACTGAATAGACACCTTGGGTTATCAAGCTTCCAACTTTGCCCACCACATTCATTCTTGGGCAGCAACCAATGACCAAATCTTTTGGGAGGCCCGAAACTCAGACCTCAAATTTCTTGAGTCTGATCGTGCTTTGTTAAAATCGCAACAGGTTGATACAACCATATACTTAAATTACTCACCAACCCACCTAACCCAAGATTATCCTAATTTCTTGTTTTTGTTTCCCAGTGATTTCAAATTCTTGTTCAAAAACAGCACTGCATGGCACTCGACAAAATTAACAAACGGAATGATGATTAAGGTGATGAAATTCGAGCAACTCAATTTCAAGTCACAATTTCAACGTTTGAAAATAGCAAAAACTAGTTCAAGAAAGAAGAAGAAAAAGGCAGCGAGACTTACAGATTGAGAAACCAATAAGAGAGCTGAAAAAAAATTAAAGACGATTTGCGTTGTTTTAGCAACAAGGTTTCTTGAGATTCTTGCAGTGCGTTGAATGCTGTTGGGTTTTTTTCCTGGGGGTTTCCAACTGAAGACTTTTTTTTATTGGGTTTATTTATTTGTTTTGATGAATGAATGGATAAAGAGAGAAAAATCAGGTATTAGAAGTTTGAACAGTAACTACAAAGCAGAGCAATAAATAAATCGTGCCAACCCAGATTACGAACCGTGTGAGGGCTCTTCCGCCATTTCATACTAGTTAGTTGCCGTTGGAAATCACAAGTGTTTTTCACGACAATTTTATGTTTATATCCAGATCATGTTAGGAAACAAATTTCGTGTAAGAACTTCTAAGAACTAGAACTGTCTCGTCTTTAACGATCCCTACAATATTTCTGTGACAAAAATTAAATAAAATAAAAATTTATTTATTATTTATGAAATAAAATTTCTGAATTTAAAATGTATAAAAAACCAATTTAATAGAGTATATCGTGGTTCAATGTGTAAAAGTAAATTAAAATTAAATATTTTAGTGTTATAATCACAAGGAGTCCTTTTATACAAATGTTAGAAGATCCATGATCATGATGCAATGAAGAATAAAATTAATGGGCCAAAAGAGGGAAAAAAGGCCGTATTGGGCTTGAATAAGAACAGTAATTGTTTGTTGAAGGCCCATGGAATGTTGGCTCTGCGTAGGTGGCAAGTCATCGTCGTGAAGAAGGAGTTCAGAAGCAGATTCAGATCTATGAATATGATAATATGTTGAGATCGAATTTGCACACATTCTGAACCCAAACCAGAGCAATGGCCATGGCCGAAATGCGAACGGTATTCTTGCTGCTCATCCTCTTCTTCCTCCTCTCCCCCTCCACGGCGGAGATAAAGTTCCTCACCATAAGATCCGACACCCGCCCCATGATCCTGTTCGAGAAATTCGGGTTCACGCACAAAGGCCATGTGTCCATCGCAGTGTCCTCGGTGTCCGTGGGCGTGCTCTCCTCGGCGGTGCAACCGGAATCGTCGCGGTTGGGATTCTTCCTCCTGAACGAAGAGTCTCTCCTCCAAGTGCTGATGGAGATCCAACAGAACCCTTCCTTCTGCGTCCTCGACTCCCACTACATCCTCCGCCTCTTCACATTCCGCGACCTCTCCCCTCCCCCCTTGGCCTCCTTCAACCGCTCATACCCGGTCACCTCCCCCAACGAGTATAGCCTCTTCTTCGCCAACTGCGCACCGGAAACCTCGGTCACCATGGTCGTCCACACCGAGGTCTACAATCTCGACTCCGACGCTTCCCGCGACTTCCTCTCCGCCGGTCAGACCCAGCTCCCCTCCCTCTTCTTCCTCTTCTCCATAATCTACTTCGCATTCTTCGTCTTCTGGCTCTACATCTGCTACACCAACAGCCGCTCCGTTCACCGCATTCACATCCTCATGGCTCTCTTGCTCCTCATGAAGGCCTTGAATCTAATCTGCGCCGCCGAGGACAAGCATTACGTGAAAGTCACCGGCCTCCCTCATGGCTGGGACGTGTTGTTTTATATATTTCAGTTCATCCGCGTCGTTTTGCTCTTCACCGTCATCGTTTTGATAGGGACCGGATGGTCTTTTCTCAAACCCTTTTTGCAGGACAGGGAGAAGAAGGTCTTGATGATTGTGATCCCGCTTCAGGTTCTGGCTAACTTGGCTTCCGTTGTGATTGGGGAAACCGGGCCTTTTATCAAAGACTGGGTTACTTGGAACCAGGTGTTTTTGCTTGTGGATATTATCTGCTGTTGTGCTATTATTTTCCCCATTGTTTGGTCTATAAGGTCTCTGAGAGAGACCTCCAAAACCGATGGGAAGGCTTCGAGGAATTTGGCCAAGTTAACACTTTTCAGACAATTTTATATTGTTGTTATTGGCTACTTGTATTTCACCAGAATAGTGGTGTTTGCTTTGAGGACTATTGCGGCTTATAAGTACCAATGGGTGAGCAATGCTGCGGAGGAAACTGCTAGTCTTGCGTTTTATGTTGTCATGTTCTACATGTTTAGACCTGTGGAGAAGAATGAGTACTTTGTGCTTGATGAGGAGGAGGAGGAGGCTGCGGAGATTGCTCTCAAGGATGAAGAGTTTGAGCTTTGAAGATCTTGTTTATGGAATGCTTACCCTTTTCTCCTTTGTTTTACTATACCCCTTTAAACCTTCTGCTGCTAGAGAAGTGTCCACAGGGGAATACTGCCTCTATATTTAGCTTCTTTTTTTCTTGGTTAGCTTTTTGATGATGATGATGATGATGATGAATTCCGCGGCATAGAAAAAGGTTTTCCACTTTCCTTTTGTCCATTTCAAGCTATATGTCATTTTGAGAAGTTGTACCGGTGAGATCTTCTATTGATCGATCATTCTTGGATTTCTTCCTTCAGATTTGGCGGCAACAACAGGTGCTCTGTACATTTCTCAATTCATTCATTAGTTTCTTACTTTATCCAAATTGTTCCTAGTCGTATAATACTGTTGCTTTACTTTATATTACTCATTTGTGTGCAATTCCTTTCATAATTCCTATTGCTTTTTTATTTAGTTTTGCTATACAAAGACCCTGATTAGAGAATATTGGACAAATTTTTCAAAAAAATTACTTGAAGGAGAAGAAAACAAGAAGGAAAAATTCATCGACTAACTGATGTGCCTTACTTATGATGTAGTCTAGAATAATAAAGCAATTATGCTTCTTTAGTTGGTGACTGTGCTATTGAATAGAGCATTTTTTGAATTGCCTGTGGATAGTTCCATAATATTACCAGTTGTTCTTTTTTGAAGGAGTCATTTAGGTCTAATTGGTTGATCGTTGACAGCTTGTGGAAATTGGGTGGTTTCGGTTGGTAGATAATAATTATCGCACACCAATGTTTCTAGCTCCCAAGTATCTATGTATAATAATGTGTTAACAGGATAACCTACTTCGAATGCTTTCAGTTAATAGTGTGTCTATAAGCCCATTTAGGAGTTTCTAGTTAGTTTGAACTTCAATTTTGATGTGCAATTTATTTTGTGCGAGATTATTTGAAAAAAAAATGAAAAAAATAGAAAGCAAAAGTGATAAAAAAAAATTGCCATTTGTTTAGAGACTTTTTAGACACCTTTGAAAGGGACAAACGAGACTAATAATTCTAGGGCGATCACCTTAGCAAGTGGTCCACTATACACCACCATTCATAAATAATAGCCATTGAACTGAATCAGGATCATGCAACGTGGATTATGTGGTACAAGTGGTTTTTTTTTTTTTTTCTAATGTAACTATATTAAAAAATGTTTAAAAGAGTATTTCAATTTTATTAAAATGGTTACGATACGTGGTAGAGTAAATAAGCACAAATACATATATTGTTCATTTTATCTAGTTTTAAATATTTAAATTGTTTTTAAGCTTAAGAAAATATCTATAATTTTACCGGCATGCTTGAGATAATACCTAAAATTTGAAAAGAAAAAAAAAAAAAAAAAAAAATTAAAAAAAAAAAAAAAAAAAAAATATATATATATATATATATATATATATATATATATATATATTTATATATATATATATATATATATATAAT
>Ga0099822_1006476_pt1 | contig 15241 bp, 9 predicted proteins | sample CowpeawhiteBW_FD_76839 | JGI IMG/M metagenome (GOLD analysis project Ga0099822, IMG submission 76839) | Root nodule microbial communities of legume samples collected from California USA - Cow pea white BW | ecosystem: Host-associated > Plants > Roots > Nodule | place: USA: California | collected...
AATTTTGTTTCAATTTGAAGGGGGACAAAATTGCTAATTTTTACAAAAATTGGGACTAAATTGAGACAAATTAAAATAAAGGGACCAAATTGAGACTAACAAAATGACACGTGGCGTAATACTAACACGTGTCACTGTCACTGCCACGTGGCATGATGACAGCTTGACACGTGACAATTTTTTGATTTTTTTAAAAAAATTCAAAAAAAAAATAAAAAATAAAAATTAATAAAAAAAATTTAAAAAATCGAGGAACTGACACGTGGCACTCCCTCTGACGGCGTCAACCTTGACTTAACGGGAAGGACAAACGTGAGATGTTTCAACAAAAAAGTGGACCATTTTGAGACTTTTAAAAATTTGGGTACCATTTTGAGATTTTGACTTCAAAATGATGACCAAAGGCATAATTAAACCTTATTTATATAAGACAGATTTGATTATGAATTTTGTTTCCACTTTTTTATCTGTTAATTTTGTAATCTTCCCAGCACAAAGAAATCCATGTTATCTCGTAAGTGATGGTGGACATAGGAGCGAATTGATGAAGACATGCATGAATGGAGAGAAAGATATTGTCTTTAAGAAGGAAAAGGAGGGGGCGAGAAAATGATGTGAGTTATAACAAATTGGATTTGAAAGGAGAGAAGTTGAGGTTTGAGAAGATATAGGAGAGACGAAGATGAGCAACTGCCATTACAAATAACAATACTAGGATGCTTGGTCTGTAGTTGGTTCTCCCTGCACTTTTTTGTTCCGGTGTTGTTGGTGTTTGAAAGGTGGTAATTCATTGTCCAAGGCTTCAGAATGAATATTTTGAATATATTGTATGAATGTATTTTAAAATGTATATTTTAGTATGTATTTTCAAACTTATAGAAACATTTATCAGAATATTTATTTTGAAATATAATTATTTTAAAATATATTTTAAATTATAAAATTTGAAAGGTAATTTTGAATCGAGATAGATGATGTTCTGTAATATTATATGTCATGAAATGTATTTTTTTTTCTTAAATATATTTTAAATTATAAAATTAAAAAAATATTTTTACGTTATAATATAAAACATATTTTCAGCTTTATGGATATCTTTCGCATTATACAATCTAAAATACACTAAATAAAAAAGGCACAGAATAATTTTTACCTTTTCATTATAATTTTAATAAAGACTAATTTGAAATTTATGAGTTTTATGGAGGTGCATAAAGAAAGAAGTGAGCTCCAGGGACAAACAGCTACTGTGACATAGTAAATATAACCCATTTGGATCCATCATTTTCCTGTATTTGGCCCAAATTAAAAAACAAAGTGAAATCCATGGGATTATATGATTGCCGTTGGAGTAAAATCCACGATAAATAAATAATAATAACTGATCACCAACGATGCAGGTTATGTTTAACAAATTCAACTTGTTTAATTTCTAAGAAATAGAAGCTAAGTTTTACTTATTAAAAAATATAAATAAATAATTTGTAATAATTTCTAGGTGGCGATGGGTTGAATTCAGTTGACCACCATCTTGCTGATCGCGTTGTTAACACGTCTTCTCTTATAACTGTTGCCAGCTGGATTCTGATTAGCTGCTTCAATCTGTTCCAATCTTTCAACAACTTCTTTCATTGATGGCCTCACATTGACTTCTGTTTGGATGCATTTCAGACCTAATTGAGCTACCTCTAAAGCTAAGTTGGTTGGATACAGTCCTTCCAACTTTGCATCCATACTCATTCCTATTTTCCCTCTATTTACTATATTTGATTTCACCCAATCACTCAAGGACTTTTGCTTCAGCAATCGCCTTATATCTTGCATTCTTTTCCCTGTCAGCACCTCCATCACAACAATTCCAAATGCATACACATCACTTTTCACTTTCAAACGACCTGCACAAAGACACCTCATGTTTCAACAAAAGGTTTATGAAATGTTTTAAGAGAAAATCTGTGGATATCACCTGTTGCTACATACTCAGGAGCGGCATAGCCTCCTGTTCCCACAACTCGTGTTGTTACGTGAGTCTGATCAAGCCAAGAAAAACATTTGGCTAACCCAAAGTCTGATAACTTTCCCGTGAATGTCTGTCAGAACAGCCAAAGCTAAAGATTTCTTCTTTCACTAACTTGAATTCTTCAATAGCATGCAAGCACTATATGTGTTGAGAAACGAAGAAAAGTTACACAAAATAAAGCGTACCTCGTCAAGTAGTATATTTGAGGGCTTAAAATCTCTGTGTACGATTTTCATTTCCATGGAATGAAGGAAATTGAGTCCCCTAGCTGCGTCAATCATCACCTTCAGCCTCGTATCCCAAGAAAGTGGTCGAACATTTGCACCTCCTGCATGCAGAAGAGAAATCGTGTGCATAAATCAGAGAAAATGAGAAATCATTTCCGCATAATTGGCATGCATGAATTCTTACTTCCAAATAGGTGGTTATCCAAGGTGCCACGATGCATGAATTCATACACCAGGAACAGCTCACTGTTCTCTCGCCCAAACCCCAACAACTTAACAAGGTTGGGATGAGAAAGCCTCCCTAAGAAATTCACCTCTGACTGCATAAAGAAGATAATCAAACAAAAGTTTCGAATCCTAATTTTAGAATGACATTAATGCTTACCTGCCATTCCGCAACTCCTTGCAAGCTTCCGGGATTCCATTTCTTGATGGCAATGGTCAATCCCTCACCTCTAATGAAACCCTTGTATACTCTACCAAAACCCCCCTCTCCTATCACACTGTCAGCTCTGAAATTTTTTGTGGCAGCTCTCAGTTCTGCAAAAGTAAATACTCTGGAGTTTGGAGCATTCAAGATCTCACCTTGAGAAAATTCCACTCCATCTCTGACTCCAGAGGTGCGGCTATTATCAGAGCCCCAAAATGGCGTGCTAGTGTTATTCCCTGATGTGTGATTATTGCCACTACTTGGCCCAAACAGACTACTGCTTCCTCCAAATTGGCTGCTACACCCACCACCTGAAGTAGAATTGTCATTCTGTATTAGTCTTATTTTGCTGAGACCAGCAGAGAATTCAGTCCTCCCTGAGACATCGTCACAGCAATACAAAATCCATGTCAAGATGCTTAACTTTTAAGTATCAAATATTTCATAAACCATTTTTAACCATAATTTGCTATTGTTCTACTACGAAAATCAGGTTGGTTTGAAAAACTGATACAATAGTATACACCTATGTTTGCAATTAGCAATTAAAGAAACAAAAAGAACCATAAGGCCAAAATATGTAGTATTTGATTTCATATTTGTATAACGTGTTGGTCTACCTAAATGGTTCTTCGCGTTGGGATGATCATCGCCATTAGAACTAGATGAATGACTGCAACAGTTCCCCATTGACTTGTTTATGCTCTTTCCGTGCCGTAAAATCAGAGATATAACTACAGAAAAATGTTGAGAATAGTATGAGTCACAATATAATGCGAATTGGTTTTACATGTAAACTAGAAAAGTATAAAAAAAAAAAATACTCAGAGAAAGAGACTAAGGAAGCCTTCAAGAATACTCCAAGAAAATGCAATGTTATTGCTAATCATGAGTTAAACACCAAATGCTAGTTCTCTGAGTTAAACACCAAAAAATAAAAATAAAAATAGAAGAATTCCACTTTCCATTGGACCCTACACCAGATACTTCTATTTCCAAACAAATCTAAATTAAATGGATAAAAAATTGCCATTAGTGTTATTTTATCATGAAAACTTCTAAATTAGGTGCTAGAAAGAATGAAGGACAGGGTCCTGAGGCTAGTTGAAAAAATGGAACCCGTGAGACACTTTGATACGTCGTATGTAGTCCATGTTGAAATTCGTTTTAGCAGGAGTTGAGATATAATCAAAACGGAAAATAGCAGAGAACAGTTTAAGCAGGAACCAGTCAATAACTTAAAGGAGAAGTTTTTGCCACTATATTCCTCACACACGTGTATAATAATTTTACATTTCACAGTTATTTTTAGTTGACATTGGTTTATCTTGCTATCTGAGTAATAAAAGATGAAATGAAAAGTTTTCGGTATATAATAGGAACTCACTTTTCCCATGTATGTCTCTGTAATTTTTTTTATTGTTTAAATTTATATATTTATTTCAATAAAAATATATGTATTATTATTTTTTATATTTGATTTATAATTTATAATTTGAATCAAAATAAATTTGGAGAAATAATATAGATTACAAATTTTATGGAAGAGAAACAAAAACTAACATAACTCTATTATGGAATAATAGTGCACACAGTTTTTAGTGTGTGTGTATATATATATATATATATATATATATATATATATATATTTATTTATTTATTTATATATATATACTTTTATTTTGGCTTAAATATATTTTTTATTTCTTAATTTTTAGTAAAAATTAAAATTAGTTTCTTCTTGAAATTTTGACTAATTTAATCATTCATATTTAGAGATGTGTAAATTTAGTTATTTTAACTAAATGTTATTAAGTTTACTATTTCATATGCGTTTTATGATAACATTTGAGTTAATTTAGAAGCGAAACAACTCAAATACAATCATAAAATATGTTTAAAACGTCAAATAAATTTACCAAAATTTAGGTAAAATGACTAAATTTACACATTTCTAAAGATATTTTTAAAGATGAAGGACTAAATCGATGTAAAGTGAAGTAATTCTAGATTTCATTAAAAGGTAAGGGATAAAAATATATTTAATCTCTTTTATTTTTATAAATCTGATAAATTAATTTTTGTAAACTTTAATATTTTTCCAAAAATATGAGTTATGAGAGAATCTTTTAAGAAATCTATTCTTGTCATGGATACTCATAGAAAAAACAATGTTATCCGACCATTTCTCCAATCAAATTAATATAACGGCTGTCTCCGTTGTCAATATTAATAAATAATTTATGGACATAAATTGAGATAATTCATTAAGTTAAGTTAAAAACGATACGTGAGAACATAATGGAAGTGTAAATTTGTAAACTTCTATGCTTGACCTGATTGTATTCTTTAGAGGAAATGTATATTATTACAAAAATAGTTTACTCGAATGTAAACAGTATTCTTTCCTTAAGAATGCTTATAAAAATCTTTTATGAATTTTCCAATTAAAGATAATGTTATAATATTACATGCCAAACAAATTTTAAAAAAATAACGAATTTCATTTTCTTGTCTTTAACTTGTCAATTAACTTACGTTTTTTTTTCTCACTCATCGAATCAACTTCTTCCTAAACATAAAAAGAGTAGGTTGATGAAGAAGTTGGAAGTGATATAAGTTGATTAGTAAATTGAGGATGAAAAGACAAAAATAATGGTCAATTCATGTCGTTGATGGTAAGATCAAACAATAAAATACTTAAATAAAAAATATTTTAAGCAGTTAATAGAATGGAATTTGATAAATGTAAAAACAAAAAACAAAAAAATGGTCTTTGTCCTCCTAAATGAAATGAATATAGAGTAAATACTTGCATTCTCAATCAAAAACAAATCTTAACTGTTATATATATAGAAATGGGACGTTTTTGTCTTGCAAGTGACACAAAATACTATGTAAGATGTTTCCATATATATACCTAAAATCTACGAAGCCTAAAGCCTACAGGCTACATCATATGGTCTTACCAAAACTTGAATAATACATACACATATACGTATGTCTTATAAAAGTCAAAAGTTGTCTTCAATAAAAAGCTTACAATATTATAAAGTTTTCTCATGGTTTCTTTAAAAACCTGAATATAACTCAATTTATAACTTTATGCGCAAAGATTCGAAAACAGAGATATTAATAAATAACAGGAGTAAGCATCAATTCATAAGTCCACAAAGAAAACCATTTATAGGATCAGAGGAAAAACAAAAGGAAACGCACCAAACAACATTCTAAATGCATACTACAATAATAATTTATTGTTTGTTATATAGGATCACATAAACAAAGATAAAAGAAAGAAACAAAGAAACGATTTTCTAAGTCACATACACTCTTCAAGGACCGCGAGATAGTCCAAGATGCAAGGGAGAGGAGAAAAACTGGACCTATTTACTGTAATAAAGTGTTTGTTTTATAAATTTTCCGAATATGGATTATAGTTAGGAATCCAAGTGTGAGTCTAAGTCCCACATTGATCAGAAATGAGAGAGTAGAGTCCCATATAAGGATCAAGGTCCATAAACCCATTCCCTTAAGGTTTTGGGTTGAGAGTGATGTCAATGCCTTATGTGGTTGGGCTCAGATCTCATTGGTTTTGTTCTCCCCAATCAAACTCCTTCTGTACAACCTAACCCCCTCCTTATAAACCTGAGAAGATTATGTTCTATACATTGAAGAATCATTTCTATTTAACTTTTTACCCATCTAAAGCATTTAAAAAATTGAAATAATTACATAAAGATTAAATATTCAACATTCACACATTCAATACAAACTCCATAGAAGAAATAAGTGGAAAAATTAATGGAAAAGGAGAGATGGACATGGAGCACCTTCTTCGTTATCAATACCAGGGAAGCTTGAACTCTCTTTGTCTTTGTTTTGGGGTGCCCAAAACAAGTCTCACAGACTTAACCCTCAGGCCTTCGCTCCAAAGCCAGATACAACCCCTGATCCTTTTCATTTGTGCCAGTGGAGAAAAGGCACTTCTTCTAGCAATATGATCTTCAAGTCCACTTTTTTAAGCAATCTATCAGCTGCAAGGGAATATGATGATGATGGGTTCAGTTCAATTAGCCACCATCTGGAGGGCCATGTTGTTGAACAAGACGAGAACGATTAACCCGTCTTCTGTTATCAGCTGGTTTTTCATTGGCTGCTTCAATCTGTTCCAATCTTTCAAGAACTTCTTTCATCGATGGCCTTACTTTGGGCTCTATTTGGATGCATTTGAGAGCTAGTTGAGCCGTTTCTAAAGCTAAGTTTGGTGGATACTTCCCTTCCAACTTTGCATCCATGGTGCTTCTTATATACCCTCTGTTTACAAGATTTCTTTTCACCCAATCCCTCAACGACGTTTCCTCACATAGTTGCATTATACCAGTAATCCTCTTCCCAGTCAGCAACTCCACCAAAAATATTCCAAATCCATACACATCACTTTTCACGTACAAATGACCTACACCATTCACATCATCACACCATTTAATTTACACAACACTTTACGCAAGAGGTTTATGAAGGGAAATTAACACACAATACCTGTTGCAATGTACTCAGGAGCAGCATAGCCGTGTGTTCCCACAACATGTGTTGATACGTGACTCTGATCAGGCGAAGTCATAGATTTCGCTAAGCCAAAGTCTGATAACTTTGCCGCATACGTCTGTTAAAAAACCAAAAATTTCAAAGATTTTTCTTTCGTTTCCATGAATACTTCAATAGCATGCACAATGATAAAATGAAACTTACTGAGTCGAGGAGAATATTTGAGGGTTTAAAATCTCTGTATATAATGGCATTCTCCAAGCTGTGAAGGAAATGAAGCCCCCTAGCTGCTCCAATCATAATTGTTAGCCTTGTGTCCCAAGAAAGTGGCCGAACATTTGCTCCTCCTGCACAAGCAAAAATAAAGTGCATAGATCAGGAAAAAAGACCAATCAATTTTCCCAAATTTCTACTCACGCATTGCCACTTACTTCCAAATAGGTGGTTATCCAAGCTCCCACAAGGCATAAATTCATACACCAGAAACAGTTTACTATCTTCCCTACCAAATCCCAACAATTTAACAAGATTGGGATGAGAAAGCCTCCCTAAGAAATTAACCTCTGACTGCACAAAAACAAAAAGCATCAATCAGTACAGATATGTGATGGGAGGAGGGTCACTAGAAAGACAACAATACCAATGACACCTAAGTATAAATTAAGATTACATTCCATCTAAAACCTTTGTGCAATGAATTTATCTCATTTCTATTCGATGAGACTTAAATTCACTTGAGTTTCCAATTATACGTAATATTAGGCACATACCAGTAAAAAGTTCTACCCTAATTTTGTAGTGTGATTAATTCCGATACCTGCCATTCCGCAATTCCTTGCGTGCTTTCGGAATTCAACTTCTTGATGGCAATAGGCAACCCCTCACTTCTAATGACACCCTTGTATACTTTACCGAATCCCCCCTCTCCTAACAGACTGCCATGTCTGAAATTTTGGGTGGCTGCTTTCAGTTCTGCCAAGGTAAATGCCCTCAAATCTGCAACATCCAAGATTTGCCCCCTCTCTTCTTCCTCCCTCCCTCGAGAGGCTTGGCTATTCTCAGAGCCCCAAAAGGATGTGCTAGTGTTATTGCCTGTTGAGTAATTATTACTACTACTTGCTCCAAAGAACCTGCTGAATCCTCCAGAGTGGCTGCTCTGCCCAAGAGAAGTAGAATTACTGCTCTGTATTAATCTTCTGTTGCTTGTACCGGCAGAAAACTGAATACTCCCTGAACCAATGCAACAAGAAAGCAAAAAATTGTCATATGAAGCAACAAATGCTCTGGTTTAGAACCTCAATAGACAGGATCAAGCACTTCATGATGAATTACTGCTAATAACAAGGAGTGGCTTCTTTGTTTAATTCAAATTACACGGCTTTTAGGAATTGGGGATAGATTGGCTGCGACTTCTGGTTGACTTTTCTGCTTGACTTGATGAAATGATTATGCACTTATACTTGCAACCAAAGCAATCATAGGAAAACCATCAAAAGGAAAAAAAATACATGTTTTTTCTTCTTTCTTGGAATATCTGATATATTATGCATGAACAGACACAAATTTTAGCATGAAGCGTTTCTATAATTTTAAGAATGAAACAGGGAGAGTTTGTTTGTTTACCTGATTGATTGTTGGGGTTGGGGGCAGAAATGGAGTTGCGGTGATCGACAGCAGAAGATGATTGAAAACTCCAACAGTTCCCCATTAAGTTGTTTCTGCTGTTACCTCAGCAGAAAAAGCCGAGAAAGATGAGAAAGAAATGGTGAGAGGCGTGTCTGACTTTGTATTTAAAGTGAAAGAGCTGAGAAGAATACAAAGAAAACACATTACCTGCCACGTGTTCTTTTAAGAGCAGTAACTGTCACACACAGTACCACCAGTTGTACCTTTCTACTTGTTCGTGTCGGAAACTAAGGAAGCTTCCAAGAATACTCCAAGAAAATGCAGTGATAGTTACGTGAACTGAATATTCATTTTCTGGCTGGTGTTGGCCAATGACATAGGTAGCTTGTTCAATTCTAAGCATGGCAGCAAAAATTAGAGAGGAGAATTTAAGAATAATCACAATAAGCTTTATGTAGACATGATTTATAATTTGTGAGGATTGTGTGTATTTGGTTAAGGTGATTTGGGAGGATTTGTGATGATTAGAGAATGATTTTAAAGAGAAAATAAAATGTGAGATGAGGAGAAAGGGGTGAGTTTGTGAAAAATGTTTGATAAATTACTAATTTGTGGTAAAATATGTTTAAATCCGTGAGTTAATAGACTCACCATCGAGTTAGGTTAAAATATTCAATCTTTTTAAATGTATATATGGGTTCATTTAATCCAAAGTTTTGAAATATTTGAAATGATCGGAAGTCAGTTGATTCGTAACCAACAATCATCCTTTATTATTCTTTCATCATATTTTTTTTATAATTTTTTCATTATAATTGTTTACCGCTTTATGTAGATTGATAATTTGATCTTCTAAATATTATAATATTATTTAATAATGTTTTAATGTTTAATTTCTTTTGTTTACCCAATTATATAAGATGACATTCTGATTTTCACATCTTGATGAATAAAAAATTTTGTAAATTTGACAGATTACGAGTTGGTAAATTTACTTATTTAAACATGTTTTATTCTCCCAACTTATTTTATGTGTTTATTATGATACGCAAAAAATACATTAAATTGACTCATCCATTTTACCAAAACATTATAAAATAATAAACAAACAATAAAAGTATTAACCCATATAATTGTACAAACAAATACTTAAATTCATATAATTTAAACATTACTGAGAAGCAATCAAGTCTTAAAAAAATTAAATTGTTAACATAGAAGAAATAATGGAAACAAATAATGATAATAAATAATTAATAAAGTTATTTTAGATGAGTCAATTCATTTTTATTGTTGAAAAGTTATACATTAATTAAAAATAAGATAATTTTATAATATATAAGTGGAATGCAAATTATACCTTAAAAATTAATTTTGTGAAGTTGAATTATTCTTAAAATTTATTTTTTAATGTGATATCATAACATAGAATCTATTCTAACTAGTTTTTTTGTACATTCTCTTCTAATATTCATCCTGATTAAACTCTTCTAATTTACATGTTAAATAAACCAATTTGTTTAACTAACACTTAAAAAAATACTATTTTTTTAATCTAAACCGGGACACCTCTGTTACACAACCAGTGGAGTGCGTTTATGTAAGAAAAGAAAGGAGTGAGGGAAGTATAGAAAAGACTTACGGCATGTACTTGACTAACGAGGTACTGTGGACCATATCAACAAGTTCACACAAAATTAATTAATTATTTATTTTTTCAAACCAAATGATATTTGAGTTGCATTGCATCATACCTTACGGTAGTTTGGTTCAGTTTGTCAAAAATTTGCTGCCATAACTTTTGCTTATGTCTCTTTTCTTATCCATCAATCTTCTAGATATACATCAGGGTGGTGTTGGATTTTTAATGATGTAATCTACTCTCATTTTAATCTAAATAACTAAATTAGATTTTTTATCTAAATTTACTTTTTTTAGCGAGATTAGTTTGGATTTTCTTTAAATCTATATCTAAATATTTGAATTAAGATCAAAATCTAAAATATTTTTTATAAAAGAAATTTAAATTGAATTTTCTAAAACTTGTGTCCTTAAGACTGACACGATACAATTTGTCTAGAATTGTCAAGTTGTCCCAAACCACAAGACTGGGGCCAAAAAAGTCTAGAGGACAAAAAAAAAATCGTCCATGGACTTTCTTCTTAAACATGAAAAATATATTATTTTTTAAGAAATATTATTAAACTTTATGACGTTGGCTCAGGATCGACAAGTCTAGTCGTCGTGTCGGCCCGACCTCACACAATCGGGTCATTGGGCTCGCCTGGCCTATCAAGGTCGTCGGGCTTGTCCGATCCATACAAGTCGTCGGGCCTGTCCAGGCCGTACGGGTCGCCTGGTCGGCCCGTCTGAGTCGTCGAGTAGATTCAACCTATTCGAGTTGTCGAGCCGACTCAACTTGCTTGGGTCGTCGGGCCCGCCCGATCCATCAGGATCGGGTCTACCTAGTCCGTACAGGTTGTCAAGCATGACCTATCTGAGTCGTCAGGCCATAGCAGCCCATTTGGGTATTCAAGCCCGCTTGGCCCATTTCAGTCATCGAGCTCGCCCGACTTTTTCAGGTTACCAGGCCCAATCGACTTGTCCGGGTCGTTGGGCACGCCTAACCCATTTGTGTCTTTGGGCTCACCCGGCCCGTTCAGGTTGTCGGGCCTAACGACTCATCTATGTCGTCGGGCCCGTCAAATCCTTCAAGGTCGTCGGGCCTACTCAGTCCATACACGTCGTCGAGCAAGGCACATCCGAGTCTGAATTTAGCCTAATCCATTTCAACCTTTAGCCTAATCCAACTAAAATTTTAAATTGAAATTTTAAATTATCCACATTTGAAAATCTTGATTTAGAGAATGAATATGCAATCCATAAAATATCTAAAATGTGGATTAGATTGAAATTCAGATCTATTAAAATAGATTTTAAATGGATTGAATTTTTAATAAAGTAGATTTTAAATGGCTTGGACCAGAACAAAAGTGGATTGGATCAAGAAAAATTAGATTTTTTGCCCACTCTGAATAAACTGAATTCCAATCACATGTTATCAGTAATAACGTATTCTCTTCTCTTACAAAATTTCTTTAAAAATATTTATAATATTTTCATACAAAATTGTTAAGAAAAATAATTACAATTTTATAAAATAAAAAATATTTATTTTATAATAATAATAAAGATTAAATATATTGTTAATTTTTATATTTGACTGCAAAATTATAATTCGTTTTTTTTTGAAATTTTAATAAATTTTGATTTCTAAATTTAAAAATTAAAAATAAATATAATATTTATAACTTAATACATTAACCGTTTATGATGTGTTAAGCAGAATTTTATATTGACATTTAAACTAAAATTTAATAAATTGTATAAATAATTCAAATATTATTTATTACATAAAAAAGTAGTTAATGTTAAAGTTATTAGGTTAAAAAAATATATTTATTCTATTTTTAATGTACATAAGTATTAAACTTTAAGACAAAAATAAATTTCAATTATATATTAAAATTTTAGACTAAAAACATATTTAATTTTAATAACATTATCAAATTCACTTTTAATTAAAATCAATTTTATAAATTATTAAAACTAAAAATTATGGATGACATCGTAACACATAAAAGCAGCACAACTTTTCCTGCCTATTTAACTTTATATGTAGTGATTGTCATTCTTTAGGACACAGGAGTCACCACACTCCAAAAATATTTTAATTTTATTTTTTATATTTTAAAATTATATTTAAATATTATTATTTTATTTATGTTAAATTTAAAAAAGTTTTTTATAACTTTATTTATATATTTTGAAAAATAAATAAAAAATAATTTGATGGATGTTAGTTAATAAAAAATTTACCGTTCGTTGTAATAAGGTTATTTTTCACTCAATAATCAAGAAAGTATGAGAGTAGAAAGAAAAGTAAAGAGATAAATCGAGAATGGAGATTGGAAAAGAGAAAGATTGAAGAACACATTATCATAATAGCTCTCATGACATTAGTATTCTCCTATGATTTATGTATCTTAAATTTATGATTGTCTTATTACGATGTTTCTCATAGATTAGGTTTTTCCCAAATTAGTATGAACTCTATTTATGATTTTAGGGATTTTCTTATGAAATTAACATAAACCTACTTTTTTTTTCAAAATAGAATAACCCTAAATTATGAAATTTATGGATTTTATGTTGTTTGTTGCATATAGTAAAATTTTGTAAAATTTGATGTATCTCGTCCTATGTTACGAATTTTGTTGTACATAATGAATTAGTTGAATAGTCTTAAGTTTGAATATAAATTAGAATATCAATGTTTCATAAATGTAATAAATTAGGAAGATTAGAAATTAAAAAATGCATTTATGACTTACTTTCTGAAAATGATTTAAATAAAAAAAATGAAGATTTTTTTTATTAATTAGAAAAATAAATTATATTATAAAAATTTAATTTGATACCCTCAACATTTTGTCTTAGTTTCTATACCATATCAAAGAAAATCAAAATTATCTTTTAACAATTTCTAAATACTATGTACATCTTGAATGACAAAGTGGACTCTCGTAGAATACGATCTCCGGGCCAATCTATTAACTTATCATAATTTAATGAAATAAATTAGAGTTTTCAACTTCTCAATCCATTTTTATTTTTTCGGTTTAACTCTTTGAAGTGATGGATCAAAAAGTGTTCGGGATGAATTGATTATTTTTTAAAATTACAAATTAAAGTAACATATTTAAAAGTTTAATTTTTTTATATTATAGTAGTAAAAATCATAAAGTATACGCACGTATGTGCATTTTATTTATTTAGCGTGAGTTATTAATTAAATTTTAGAACAATTCATTTTAATTAAAAAGTGTTTTATAGGATAAAATAATAAAATAACTATTTTAATTTTGAAAATAGATAAATTTAAATAAACAATCAATTAAAGATAAAAACATTAAGGCCTTTGAAAAAAACCATTACTTAAATGATAAAATATTAATTATGATAAGATAATTTAAGCTATAAATATATAATTATTTAATTTTCAAACTTTAATAAAATTTATTTTTCAAATTTTAAAAATCAATAAATATAATCTTCCTAATTCAATTATATTTATTGATGTGTAAAACGATATATTAAAATAACGATTGTTTAAACCATCGAACACATTTTAACTAAATTTCCAATTCAAAATAAAATTTAATACATAAAATAAATAACACAATTAGATCAATTTATTTTTAAAATATAAAATAGAAATAAATTTTAATTTCACATTTAAGTTTAAGAACTAAATATATTTAATTAAACTCGTGAATGATATAGATCCAAAGGTAAAAGTAGGCTTAATTACTAAACGACTGAATATCAAAAAATTTAACTCAATCCAATGTGGCTACTGATTGAGTACTTATGGACAACTCTAATCTTGTTATTGGGCTATTGAGTGTTTCAAGGAAACAACAGAAGAAAATGAGTTGAGAATCCAAACTTCATAAAACTATGGTAAAAACTCATTTATAACACTTCGTAAGAAAAATTTATTTGCTTCTGTCAACCTTTTCAAAATTAACTATGTGTGTCCGGAAAATAAAAATTTACATTATAGTAAAAGTTATATTGGAAGTTAATTGTATTACCTAGGGAAACAGAAGTAGACTATGTTACACGGATTAGAAGAATAACCATGACAAATACAACTGTCATCACAAACATCACAAGCCATGTTAAGCAAGAAGTCTTGGAACTCTCGGAGTAGATTGCCGTTGCTCGCACATTGGTACGACCAGTGCTTGCCAAGCTATCCTCAATAGCCTTCTCCGTAGAATCAAGAATCTGCAAGCCAGCCACAATCAATTCATTATTGGGTTTAACGCCTCGCCATTTCAAACTCCCAATGTCAGAGTCTTCTCAACCAAAAAACAAGGTTGAGTCATGACTATTCAATCAACATCATAACATGCCCTCGGTGGTTGTAGAAGTAATATTACAGCACCGCTATAGCCATACTCCGCATTACAAAAATATATCTAAGACCAACTTTCAAGAAGATGAAAACTAGACTAATGTAAAAATGTAATCACCATACAAAGAATATTCAATCCTAAGAATCGAACCTTTTCAGTATTTTGCAGGGACTGGCTCATCATGAGACTACTCTCTTTGAGTTGTTTTGCCAACACCACCATCTCATCAGTCAAATCTTCTTGAAGCATTCTACAGTATAAAAGTGGACAAGAAAACAATGGAGTGAAACAAAAAGAAAATGCACAATAAATGCAAGGCACATAATAAACAGTGAACATAAAATATAAAAAGAATTGATCTAATACATTTGCATAAATAATTTTACAGCAATTGTCTAAGGTA
>Ga0099822_1006480_pt1 | contig 15237 bp, 6 predicted proteins | sample CowpeawhiteBW_FD_76839 | JGI IMG/M metagenome (GOLD analysis project Ga0099822, IMG submission 76839) | Root nodule microbial communities of legume samples collected from California USA - Cow pea white BW | ecosystem: Host-associated > Plants > Roots > Nodule | place: USA: California | collected...
AAAAAAATAAAAACAAGAAAAAATTTGTAATTAATTTTTTAAAATTTTAAGTTGTTTATTTTAAAAAAATGAAAAAAAAAAAAAAAAAAACTTTGAGTACACTACAAGAAAATGTCTTATTAACAAGAAAATGTCTTATTAACAATCAATTTTAGTAACCAGAAGTTGTTAGTCATTATAGTGATTAATTTAGATACTAAATTATAAAATAAAATAAAAAAATTGTTACTAAAATAGTCACTATTATGACTAATAATATCATAATCCGTCGCTAAATTAGTCTAATTAGTTAGAGATTAATTTAAAAATTAATTTTTTTGGTAGTAAAAACTTTGGTTGTTAATATTTAGTGACTGATTTATTTTTGTAGTTAAAATCACGGTAACTAAATTTTAGAAACCAATTTAGAGATTAAATATAATTTTTTATACATAATAGTGATTATTTTAGTAATCAATAAATTTTTATTTTATAAATTGATATATAAATTGTCACTACAGTGACTAACAATTTTTTATCACTAAAATTAGTTATTAATGAGACATTTTGTTGTAGTGGTAACTTATGTTTGATATGTTATTTTAGCATGTTAACTCAAGGGTAAGAATGTAAAATATTCGTTTTAGGTATAAAATAAGAAATGTTTCAATTTTTTTAATACTAATATTTTTTACTAAATTAATTATAAAATTAGAAAGAGAAAGGTTTTAATTGGTATTAAGAATATATTTAATGAGTTAAAATCCTTTTTTAATAAGTTATAATTTTACTGAGGAAAGTACATTCTCACTAGTTTTGTTTATTTTGTTATAATCAATTTTAATTTCTATTTTAGTTGAAACTTTTGATTAGATATGTTAAAATGAATCAGGTGTATAGAAATGATCTGATAGTTTAAAAAAAAGTAGATCAGGTTGCAAATCTGAATAAAGAAAATTTGTAATAGATCTCTTATACTATTAGTTTCTTAACGATAATTATTATGGTAACTATCTATTCCAATTATGTGTGTTTTTTTTTTTATAGTAATCTCGTCTATATTTATTATTCGATTCAAAACCATCACAATCATTCATTATTCATAGCAGTATTCTTTGTATTAAATAACTATAACTATTTTACAAGATTTTTTATTCAATACTTAGATCTTTTATCTATTTCCTATTGATGACAAATTGGTACACTTGTCATAAATTATCAAGTCAATTAATAAATTTATATATCTTTTATGAACCCCAAGCACATTAGAAAAATAATTTGTAATACGTGTCTCGAGATGGAAAGAACAATTGGTCATAATGATCAGAATACAAGATTTTAAGTTTTATATGGACATCAAAATTTCATAAAAACAAAAATAATAAATAAATTTGAAGTTTGGTGTATGTAGGTGAACATCCACAATGAAAAAATATTAAAAAAATTAGATTTTTTGGAGAAAAAGTTATTGTAATTAGAAAAATAATGAACCGGAATGAAATAAAAAGACCGTCGATGATGAAAATGATAGGAAGATCGTTTTAATATTTACTTTAGAAAAGTATATCGATACCACATCCTGTAAAAATAAAAATGTGACTGATAAGACGTGAGATCTAGAAATTATGATATTAGAAAAACATACAAATATGGTTAAATATTTTAGGTAAAAGATATAATGGTTTATTATTATAAATTTTTTTAAATAAGATTTAGTAAATAATGTTTCAATTAAAAAAATATTAAATAAATTTTATAATAGATAATGAAATATTTTAATCATACATATGGTTAAAATGATATTCTACGGATAATATATATATATATATATATATATATATATATATATATATATATATATATATATAATACATTATGAGAACAAATATATATTATTAAGTTTCTAATAATTTATTTGGATGACATATGAGGTGAGAATTGTCACTAAAATATTAATCTAAATTATCATTTTTTTTTTTTGCCTTAAATCTCGTAGGAGATAAAATTGGCTTCTTAAGTTAAATGTTACTCATAAGTAAGTAAGATAAGTATTCAAATAATTTAGTATTCAGATCCAAAATTTTAAGTGGTTTAGAAGGTAAAATGTGAAAAGTTCTTTGAAAGAGGGACGTGAATAAGTTGAAAATTTAAAAATGTTAGATTAAACTTTGGAGTATCATGGTAAGAAGAGCTAAATGATCTTATTCTTTTTTATTACTTGTGTTTGTGTTGTATTGTAAGGGAAACTAACTTATGTATATTTTTATTTGTTCATGTAACTAGTGTCATGCACTTGAGATAAAAACGATTTAACTTCATCGGTAAAAGAAAGTTTGGATTTTCTATGTGAGGTGAACTTAGTGTTCTAGTTGTTTTAATTGTTTTATTGTTGTACAACGCACAAAATTCTTTTAATAAATCTGAATTTAACTTATTTTAGTTTAATTTTTTTAATATGTTAGTATAAATTTATAATTATTTTTTTAAAACAATATAATTGTGTGTGGATTTTTTTTTTCATAATGTATAATAATTTCAATGGAAAGTATTATATTATTGTTGCTTTTGGTAATATAGAAGTGCCATTGTGAAAAAAGTTTTCAAAAAGAATGAGAAAATATTACAGGTGGGAAGGAACACAGTTGAATGGTTTGAACAATAAAACGTTTGCAGTAATTTTATTTATAAATTCATTCTAAGTTGATAATTAATGTTTTAAATTTCATTTGAATCATTCTAATAGAAAATATAAGAATCAAATTGAAATTTTGATAAAAAATAAAGACCAATAAAATATTTTAACCTAATATTAACTTAAACGAAAACGTATCTAACCTTTAAATATTATTCTTATTCTTTTCATATTAAAAAACTAAAAAATCAAAGAATCAATTAAAATAACCATTTAAAACATAATTATTTGTATATGATAAATAATTAAATATTTCATCTAAAATAATATAAAATAATAATTAAATAATGAATAAAATAAATAAGGATTGTATTGAAACATAATAAGATTATTTTCAAATTGTATTGAAACATAATATGAAGTGATAAGGACTAGAGATGACAAATAAACCCGTTTTTTTGGGTATTGTCCGTACTCTTTTCTGTTTTGACGGAAAATCCCTATATTGACTGGGTATGGGTATGAATATAGGTATGAAGAATCTCCGACTTTTTCAATTGGGTATGAAGATGAGTATGAGGATGTACATATCCCCGCCATAATATTCGTCCCCATTTAAATTATTAAAATATTCACAATTAATTAAGTAATATATATATATATATATATAATATTTCTATTTTCTATTTTTTATTTCTTCTAATTATTTGGTTTGTCATGAAACTCATTCGCATCTTACTATATTTTTAATCTTATCATAACTTTTACGTAATTATGTTAAAATGATGTATGTCAATTAAAGAATTTTTATGTTTCACATTTGAATATTTCTATTATTTTTTAATATTTTTATTTATTGTATATTTTCCTTCTCATATCAAAATGTTTAATACTCTCAATTTAAGTGTTTAATAGCACAAACCTTTCATTTACTAAGTAATATAAAACAATTCTTTATTTATTATTATTAATTTTTGATTCATTTGAAAAACTCTTTTGTTTCGCTAAAATAATTTATTTATTTTTCAACCATTGAGTATATATGTTGATATTTGAAAAGTTTTTTTAGATCTCTAAGATATTTTTCATCTTATCATACCTTAATTACACATAATTATACATTTATTGTCCTTTGTGCGATTTATTTCAATAGTTTCTCAAATTGTTTATAAACATTTGTTAATTTTTTAATATTTTTATTAGTTGTTTATTTTCATTGTGTAGAATACTATTTCAATCTATTTTATCTAATTATTTTTTATTTTCTAACTCATTATCAATCATACTGTAATTTTTTCACTATAATTGTATAAATAACTTTTATTTACTACAATATAGAAATTTAATGTAATTGTGATGAATATATTTTTTATCACCATAAAACATATTTTGGAGTTCAAAAGATACATGATTTAGTTAAATTTGTTCAATTTGGTCACCACCACCACCACCACCACCGCCGCCGCCGCCGCCGCCGTTGCTGCCATTTAATTAAGAAGTAAATCAGATTTATTTCTTAAAATAAACAACAAAATCATTAATTTTTCAAATAAGCATGTAGAAAAAAAATTTACATATTCTGTATAAAACAATAAATAAACATACACAAGTTCACTAATGTTATGACATAAAGTTTGGGGTTTTAAACCAGAGAACAAATAAAAAGTGAATAATCTGATTTAAATTTAACAATACTATGTCAAAAAAATTCGTCCTTAATATTGTGTTCCTTTCCATAGATGTCATATTACGAGAATGAGTCATATGTTCCTGAGTGAGTCATATGTTCCTTTGTGCAGATTTGAGGATGATTGAGAATGGATTTGGCAGGACTTAGAGTTAATAACATTAAGGACATTTGAGGGTGAGTAGTGTGAATGGGATGCACTTTTACAATATTACCATACACATGGGTATAATTTCAAGTGCCAAAGGTTGGTATTTTTCATGCTTCTCACAAGTATGAAAGCTTTTCCTATGCATGGTGATACATGTCAAAAATAAGTGAATTTTTCATATGAAATTGAAACTTATCATGTATTAGACGGTTCTATTTATATATACAACAAACCTCCTTAGCTTAAAATATAGAATGAAGTATGGAGAATCTAAGTTTCGTGAATTATACTAATAGTTGACTATTTTGCAGTAAAAATGGGAGAAAAGGTAAAAGTTGCAGGTGAGCCACAACTACTAAAGTTGAGCAACTACTAAAGGGAAGTAGAAACACTACTAGAAAAATGCAATTTAGTCACCTATATTAGCCACCAAAATAATTTAGTCACAAATTGTGACCGAAATAGCCACCGATATTATGACTGAGCATAACAAATTTAGGCTAAGCACATTAAAAAAATCTCCTGCAAGGAAAGCTAGAGCACCAATGCATGAGGTTGAATAGCCAAGAAAACCCTTAAGAGAAGGAAACCTTAATGGTTGAGCATCGCCTAAAAATTTCTATAAATAAAGACCTCATGTCCTCATTTTAGACATTGAGTGGAGGATTAAATAAGTAATAGGATTAGGCCTGTGAGGCTAGAAAGACGTGCTCTTATTGTAAATTCTATGTCTATATGTTGTTGGAGTTGTATTGCAATATTATACGAGTAATTGAACTCTCTCATGTCCAGGTTTGATAATAAATTATAATCCTATGTACTTCTATTTCTTGAATATTTATCTAGAAGGTGTGCTGGATGAAAGAGTCATGCACTTAAGGCAAGAAATTCATTAAGGAGTGGAGGAATCACACTAGTTATGAAATTCTTAGGTTCTAGTGTAATGACCCAAATTAGTACATAACTATACCAATTTAATTCATTACATAAGTAATAATCAACAACACATAAATGTAAATCTATATACTCCAAAATTATAAGTTGATTTTTCAAAAATAAGATATTTAATTTATATTACGTATATAGGTATATACACATATACTTGCGTCCATTCCTAATCACCAACTCACAGTCTCGTTATTGATCCTTGATACTACTTGTAAGACCCTATACTCACGCATATCGATATAAATATACGATCATCGTAGGTGGAAACCACATCCACAAATACGCAAGGGTAAGCTAGTGAAATTATAATTTATTGTAACAAAACAAATAAAGCAAATAAAATTTCTTCACATAGTATTAACACAAATCATACTCAAATAATGTCACATACAAAATTCTATAAAGTAAATCATTTACAATTAATCTTTTGTAATTATTTTACCATAATTTATGTAAACTCAAATGTATTATATTTTGCGGTGGCTAGTTAGGATAAATGAGCTAACAACTCATTTAAATCCCCAAGGTTTACACCTCCAACTATAATAAACGTATTATATTTATTATATTTTGTAGTGGTTAGTCAGGATAAATGAGTCTCAACATGGCCAACAAAGTAACCCAAGGATAAATGAGTCTCAACATGGCCAACAAAGTATCTCGAAGATAAATGAGTCTCAACATGGCCAACAAAGTATCCCAAGGATAAATGAGTCTCAACATGGCAAACAAAGTAACTCAATAACATCTCATGTTGAGTAATAATATCCACTCATTTAAATCTCCAAGGTCATACTTTCAACCACCATATCAAATCTTTATTTGTCATAAATTTTATTTTGATATTAAACCATATGATGTATAAATAAATAAATTGAATCTGTGCATAACAAAAGAATAAATATGATAAATAAAAAGGACCGGTACGTGATTGGAGATAAATATAAATAAATAAATGGGAGTAAATATAAATGTAATAAATAGGACTAGTGCACAACTGAAGATGAATATAAAAAATAAACGAAAACATGAACTAAATATAAATTAGAATGAGTTTAGGGACACCTCACTTAACGTAAATATAAAAATAAAATATTTATGTACAGATAAAAAAATAATAATAAAGGTAAAGAGATAAAATGACAAATGTCTCTTCTCCTTACCTTAAAGATGATTGTCCTTAAAAATAAAAATAAAAGATTCTACAAAATATTTTGTTTTTTATCCAACAAGGATTAACCTCGCTCCTACGTATTTCCATTCAAAATAGAAAATCATGGACTACATAGTTTTAAATAAAAACAAAGTTATTTGAGTGGAAATAACTGAATATAAATATAAAGTAAATAAATAAAATTGATGTGTAAATATAGATAAAAAATAAATAAATAAGATCGGTGCGTAATTAAATTTAAATATAAATAAAATAAGAGGACCAGTGCAATAAATATAAATTGAATAATAAGTTTGCATGACTAGAGATAAATATAGATCAAAATAAAGTTAAGGATACTTCACTTGATATAAATATAAAATTACCATAAATATATAAATAAAAATAATTATAAATAGATAATAAAAAATAAAAAAATAAAACGATATACACGCATGCTTCCTTTACCTCAACCATACGAGATAAATCGTGAACTTGCAGTATAGATTTCTATTTCTTCCTTTCTCCTTCTCTTTTATTACTTACTCATTCTTCTTCTATCCATAAAAAGTAGGAATGTCAAAGCGGGTCAGGTCCACCGGGTCGGCCCGCTAGCCCGCCAAGAAAAGGGCTGGCCGGGTTGGAATTTCCAACCCGTCAACCTGCTGTAACCGGGCGTCTAGCCCGTCAGTTTAGCGGACCAAAACGTGTCAGTCCGCCTTGGCCTGCCAACCCTTTTTTTATTTTTTAAATTTTTTTATCTTTAAAATTAAAAATAATTAAAAATAATACTTTTTTATATTATATAAATAAATTTATATATATAATAGATTTATAAACAAAAATAAAAAAAAAGTTTAAAAAAAATTTAAAAAATTTAAAAAAGTTAGAAAAAAGAGGCGGGTCAGCCCGCCGGCTAGCCAACCTGCCTAAGACGGGACGAGTTACAATATTCAATCCGTTTATTGATGGCGGGCCAGCTCAGCCTAACTCGTTTTTGCCGAGCCACAAGCGGGTCAAACCAAAACGGGTCGGACTAGCCCGTTTTACTACCCCTAATAAAAAGTAATCCACTCTATATGTAAAAGTTATATCTTCCCTTTCCCCTTTATAGTGTTATGTTTCTATAATCAAGTACAAATACATTAACTACATCTTATATATTCATACGTGGAGATAAGATAAGATTGGTAATTATCTGTATTCTTTTATGGTACAATTATAACTTAAGTTTTTGCATATTTTTCTTTTGTCTTATTTTAATCTTTATTAATATATATATATGTTATATTTTGTGATGGTATTTAAAGTCTTATCTTATTCTTGCAATATTATATTTATTTTATTTTATTTAATGACAATGTAATTATAATATATTTATTTATAACTTATATATTTATAATACATATGTATTTTATAAATAAACGTCATATAATTTTGTAGTAACATTATTATATTATTATATTGTTATTAGTTAATTAGTTTTAATATTTATGTATATTTATGATTGTTGTATTTATATATTCATATTTTATTATAATAAATGTCTTATGTAGTGTTCTAAATATTTATATTAATTTGTTAAAATATTTACATTATTCTATTTTTTATTTAAATATTTGTTATCATTATTGCACTAGTACTTATTTATTATTAGTATTACTATTACTAGCATAAACACAGGCGCTATCGCGTCTGTGTGTATGCATTTTTTAAATATGTGTGATATTATATCAGTAGGTGATAATATTATAATGTTATTAAGTTAATATATAAACTAAAATTATATTTATTAAAAATAAAGTGAAATATATAAGAATAGATGACAGAATAATCATTGATAAATAAAGAAAAAAGAGAAGAAGGAGAGATAACCGATTTTATAAAAAACTTATAAAAGTAACGGTCAATTTTAAAAAATTTAAAAAATTATTATATTTAAAGGGTAAAATTGGTATTTTGAAATGTGGACACAAAAGGGAAAATCTCCTTTATATATTGTTATAGATTAAGTTAATATATAAACTAAAATTATATTTATTATAAATAAAGTGAATTATATAAGAACAGATGACAGAATAATCATTGATAAATAAAGAAAAAAAGAAAAGAATGAGAAATAGCTGATTTTATAAAAAACTTGTAAAAGTAACGGTCAATTTTTAAAAATTTAATAAATTATTATATTTAAAGGGTAAAATTGGTATTTTGAAATGTGGACACAAAAAGGGGAATCCCCTTTATATATTGTTATAGATATTTACCATTTATAATTTATTTTTTTATTTATTATGGTCACTATTATTTCTAATAATAATAGTAGTTTTATATATTAAATAATAAAATATTTATAAATAATGTGACCGTGACATATTTTATATTAAAAATATTACATTTGTAAAAGTTTTGGATGTTACATCTAGTGCTTTAGGAAAGAACCTAGATCTACCTTTAAGAGTACTCCAAATACATTGAATGATTTGCTTATTAAATATAGACAAGATAGTAGTGGTCCAATAGAAGATGGGATGAAATCCAATCATAGCCTCCACTCCACTTAATCTATATAATATATACTACTATCTATACTTATATGTATTTTTTATCAAAAATCAAAAAATCCAAAAGCTAATTACCAATATACTTGCTAAATCTATATGGATACGAAACTTATTGATACTACTACGTAGTCATACACTTGTTGAGATTGGCTGCTAAGAAAACATCATTACATGTCACTTGCAAAAGTAATGAGGCATGGTGATGAGACCGATTCTCTTAGTTGACAATGATGAAGGAATTGATTAGAAGGAAACAAAGAACTTATCCTCACGTTTCAAAGTAAAAAATAATATATAATAAACCTAACTAAGATACATAAATATTAAATTAAAAAAACTAAATAAGCACCAAAAAAATTATTTTAAAATAATAATAATAAGAATAACAACAATAACAATAATGATTTATTTTATATTAATTTTATTTTGTAAAGGTAAAATTATAATATTACATTTTAATCTATTAAATTTTTTTTTATCTATTACATCAATCAAATCACTCATAAACTTTCACAAATTTCAGTTTTACATCTATCAACTTTCACCTTCAAATCTTTTGAAATAAACAAATAACACAAACTTTATTTCAAATCCACCAAAATTCATCCATTCACAATCTCCAAATTTATCTTTGGAGAGGAACATTCACCTTAAGCCTTGGAATTGTCTTCTTATTCGTATCCTCTAAGGTTTTACATCATATATCTCTAAGTTCCAAAAAAATAAAATAACTACTAAAAAATATAATAACTATAAGATACCATATTTTCTAAATCATAAGAATCTATTAATAAAATAAATCTCCTAAGAGTCTTGGGCCAAATTCTTGGCCCAATAACTTTGTTGCATCTTCAAAACGACTCCTTCTTTCTACACCCCAAAAATTTCTTCCTGCAGCCCCGTTTTTTGAAATACCAAAAGTACCCCTACTAAAAAATAATACAAAATGATAGTGTGAGGAAGATTAGATTTTGGTTTTGCCGTTTGGGTGGTGATTGGGTGTGGAAAGAAAACTTCACAACCAGCAACAGAAAACTATGAGGAAAACTAATTATAGATGAAATGATATTTAACATTCAATGATTCTTTATAGTTAGAGAGTTTAAGAATAAAATAGTACTATACTTTCCTCAATTAATCATTTAGTTTTATCTTATTTCATGATGGAATAATAAATAAAATACGTATTAGGTGTACCAAACATTAATAAACCTCAAAATGAATGAAGCTATCAATATTGGACTTGCTCACGATCTTCAATCCTCTTTGCTTTTCTTAATTAGTTTAATTCTTGAATCTTAATTAGATGTTCAAAGTTGAAAATATACTATTCTTATCATCATCATCATCATCATAATTAATGAGAGTTACAAAGACAAAAAGAGAGGAAAAGAATCGTAGGCTTATGGAACAGTTAACGTATAAACATCAACATCACATCATAAATTCCTAACTTTTTTTGCCATGAGTCAATAATTGAATCACAAGTTCATTGACATCAAACCTTACGGCAAAAACTTTATTAGAAAAAATAATACACATTTGAATGATTTGCACCTCCAATAAATTAATGTTTCCAAGGAAAAAAAATATTACGTGTAAGAAAAATACGACTAACCTAAGCATACCAATGAATTCGTGATCGTAGAAGTAATCAAAATAACCATAGAACACACTTAAATATAATCCACTAATTATTGAGTGGATTGTGGTATTTGATGTGAGAAGTTCCCATTGTATGTTCATAAATTTTAGAACATAAAGTACTTACGTGAAAATTACTAAAAACATAGGAAATTAAATATCTAGACTCAAGTTTTAGTCACCTCTTATGATTTTTTTTAATGACAAATTAAGATATGGGTTATGTTTTACATGAAAATAGAATTTACTCTTATTAATATATGATAGCTAATTTTCATTAGAATTTTAATTTTGTAAATGAATACAATGAATTCTAATTTTGATAAAAGAACAATAAAAAAAATCAACCAATCCTTTTTTTCCTTTTTTTTTTAATCACAATATTGAAACCCGAGCGACATATAATAGAAATGCAGATGAAAGATGGAGATAGAAATTGTAATTTTGGTAAGGATTATTCATCGTTCAAAGTAATGACAATTTTGTTATAAAATTATTTATAACGGAGGGTTATGACTAATATCATTAGGACTCTCTACGACCATAAAAATATGACTAATTTCTTTTTAACATAGTTTATTCCATAATCATGACGTCATCTATAAAAAAATAAATCAATAAATAATAACTATATATTACTTTTTATTCCGTGTAAATATGTAACTTACAACCTAATTCTATTTGTATTATAGAAAATCTTTTGTTGTTACAATTAAATAAAAACTATTTGCACTTGATGAGTATATTTAAATTTGAAGACACAACGTTAAGTTGCTGCCTAACTCTACTCAATACAACAATAAATAAAGGGTTAAAGGGTTAAATATGTTGCTGCTCCCTTAACTTTGAAATTAGTCCATTTTAAAATTTTGGACAAATTTAGTCATTTATCTTTCGAAATGCGTGAATTTAGTCTTTTTAATTAAATTTTATTAAGTTTATTTGACATTTTAAGTACGTTTCATAATAGTATTTGACTTAACATTAAAGAAAAATGTGTCAAACCATATAAACAACTCAAATACAATCATAAAATATGTACGAAACATCAAATAAACCTACCAAAATTTGATTAAAATGATTAAATCCACGTATTTCGAAAGATGAAAGACTAAATTGGTCAAAAATTTCAAGATGGATTAATTCCAAAATTCACTGAAAGATAAGAGACCAAAAACATATTTAACCCATAAATAAAAATTGTCCTTCTTTTCCACTTTCTTTCCGTTATTCAATATATACTTGTATTTTGGTATTATTTGATTTAACATAAAAAAAAATCCACTTTCCTTCTATACTTTATACTTTCAGCAAACTAGATTAAGGGAATTTATCGATCCAAACTTAGAAGATAAATCATAAAATTGTGCATTAAACAACACTTTGGTAAATACATTATCTAGTTGATCATGATTCCAAATATAACCACTTTGAATAATTTGATTTTTAATTTGCTAGGAGATGAAGTGACCATCAATTTTCATATATATTTCACTCATGAAATATTGTCACAAAAAGTGTCTTAAAAGGTTACCACTAATAAACCTATAATAACCAAATATTAGATTCATCAAGAATATTTTCAATCCAATCATAACCATTATTACCATTTTATTTATGTGTGGTCATTCTTGGTTAGAAAAATCATTTGTTCAATAGAACCATGTCCAAATGAAAAGTTGTAGGGGCATTGCATAAATTCATTAACAAGACTAACATAAGTAATGCAAGATTAATTAATAATGAAATAAAAGAGTTTACTCACTAATTCTCGATAGTCATTAATAGCTTATAAATGTACATTTGTGGTGTCAAGTTTCAACTTACTATCCAATGGAGAGAATTTTCTTCTGGTGTCCAATTGAACATTTCATGTGAGAAATGGATTTTGGAATCGTAATGATAGCATTTGTATAATTTGTTGTTGATGATTGGGTTAAGAAAATACATTTAGCAGTCGTGAATCAAGTTTGTCACAAAAATAAGCACTTATATACATAGAATTTTATAGGTTTTGTCACTGCACTCCTACTAGAAGGACAATCTCTGATGAGGTACCCCTTGCCACAACCATGACATTTCTTCAGATTAGCAATCTGTGGGCAAGCACTCTTTAGATGTGGTCCTCCACATTGAAAACATTGAGGTCTGGTTGAGATTGCTACTGGGATGAAAACCTTATAGCGAGAGATGCTCAATCATCGACTAAGTGTGTAAACAAGAGAGATGTCATATTTGTTCTCACTCCTCTAGAATTGGTATCAATTAAACAATAACTATTGCTTAAACGATAACGTTTTTCTCTGTTTAAAGAAACAAGGTTACTCATGTGATATGAGTTCACTCAAGTGACACATACCTGATGATGAGATGGTGTTGATGATGAGTTTGTGTGTGTCAAATGAAGATATCACTGGATTATTTTGAAAACCTCCTTTAGGACTACAATTATAAAGATATAGATTTTTAGGTTTTCAAAACCAAGGAAAACCCAAAGAAAAGGTGGATATGTTCTTAAATAATGGTACTTATTAGGATTTGTTATGTGTCAAATGAGTGGCTTAAAAGAAACATTGGTCGAGAGACAATCCAATGGTAAGTTCATTTCTCTTCTACTTCTATTTTGATCTTTCATTCTTTCGTTCTTGCATTCTAAAATTTTATTGAATTTTTTGTTAATAAGTAAAAACAAAAACAATACAAAAATAAAAAAAGTGCATTTTTTATTTATAGGTCAAGGAGCTTATCTAGCAAAGTCGATTAATTAGGATGGTGGAGAAGTTGTTTTGGAGACCTAATTTGCAAAAGGGAAGGATGCAAGAAAAAAGGACGTGTTCAAGGCATTGTAGAAAAAGAAAAGTTTGAGACTTCGAATGATGATTCATGCTCAACTTAAATGAAAAGAGTTATCGATAAGTATCTAAGTATAGTTGTCCAAAAAATAATATTTTGTACTCAAGACTAAAGTCTCTCTCAACACATTTTTTTTTTTTTGCAAAATTTCAAGATAAACAAAAATCCATTTTAATCTTAATAACTATATCAAGTTTAGAACACAATTTTAGACTCATTTTGACCTTTTCAAGCCATTATCTTGTTCAAAATCAATATAAATTTTCAAACACAAATTTTCCACTTCTATCCAAGCAACTAAATCTAAATTTTGTTCAAGCTTCAAACCTTGAATTTGGAAGGATGCTCTACTATAATATACACAAATATTAGGTAAATCCAAACTAATATCTATAACTCAATTAACTCATAGAAACTTATTATTTTAATTTGAATTAAAACCTACACAAACATCTCACAAATATAAACATTTATATCATATTTTCTGAGTGATCATAAATTTTTATATGGATTAAGGATAATTTTCCCTAGATGAAGTTACTTGCTCCAAATGGCTAAGGGAGTTGGAAAATGTACCAAAATTTTAGAGACTTAGAACAACATATTCAAATAATTGCAAATTTCAATCAAGACCTAAACTAGTTGAGAAAAATCATTTTTCTTGATTAACTTAATTAATATTAAGCTCAAACATTAATAGAAAAGTGGAAGTGAGAATTTTTTAGAGCAAAACAAAACTCACCCTAACTTAAGATAAATTTGAATAAAAATAATCTTATACTCGTCAAATACTCTGTAATGATTTAATTTTGAAGAAGATGATAATTGAGATCATAAATGGAAAGAGAAGGGTGAGATGTGAACTTATGAGAAAAAAACAAGGGAGAAATAAAAGAAAAAATAAATAAAAAAAGAAGAAGAATGAAACTAAGAAAAAGAAATATTAAACTTTAAGACTCAAATATTTATAAAAGTTGTAATTACACTTATAAGAGCAACAATAATCATTATAATGTACAAAAAGAAGAGAGATGATAATATGATAACGATAATATTGACTACCATAATAACATTAATAAGAGTAATAATAATAATATTAACTACCATAATAAAATTAATAAAAATAATAGTAAAAGTAATAATAATTATTACAATACGACCGTGACGACAATTAGATTAAATTTACTTGACATTTTAATTTAAATAAAATAACAGTTTTCCAAATAAAATGATATTCTAATTAAAAATTTATTATTTATATAAATATTTTAGAAATATTTTTTTATTATATTTTTCACTTTAAAATATATCCGTAAATAAGATAGAAAAATAATTAAACTTATTTGAATATTTTTATATAATTAAATACAAATAAAAATTAAGATTATCATTCATTAATACTAAGAAAATATAAAATATTTTAAAAAATAAATACTCCAAAAATTATCACACATTATAATAAAAATAAAATAAAGTAAATAGAATGCTCACTTAACCTAAAAGAACTTCGAACCTGACATAACCGAAAATAAATAAATAAATAAATATATATATATATATATATATATATATATATATATATATATATATATATATATATACTAGAATACTGTATCGTCATCTTTGTTA
>Ga0099822_1006482_pt1 | contig 15237 bp, 6 predicted proteins | sample CowpeawhiteBW_FD_76839 | JGI IMG/M metagenome (GOLD analysis project Ga0099822, IMG submission 76839) | Root nodule microbial communities of legume samples collected from California USA - Cow pea white BW | ecosystem: Host-associated > Plants > Roots > Nodule | place: USA: California | collected...
ATTAAGTATTTATCATTAAAAGATTGTTGACTCAACTATTCATAGTGTAGATTTTCAATGACGCATCTCCAATGGATCAAGGAGTCTTGAAGGAAGTTCGTGAGCAATGGGCTTCGTTTCTTTTAAGTGTTTATATAAGATGATGTTAGGTGTTTTATGACTTATAGAGTAATTCGGTTTGGAGTAGTATTGTATTTTATATAAACATTAGATTCTATTTCATGTAAATATTAGATTAAATGAGATTTGTTTTCTGGATGTTTTGGATAATTATATACAAGTTTGGTATGTGGTAGGAAGCATAAACGATTTTTCTTAAAAAAATAAAAAATCACTTTTTATACCGGTTGAGGTCATACTTGGTGTAAAATGTGTAATTTTTTATACCGGTTGGAACCATAATTGGGTATAGTAAGTCCTTTCTTCTTACATAACTTTTCTTTTCCAAGAAGACTTTCTATACCGGTTTTAAAAATGGTATAAAAAATAATTTTTTTATACCTGTCATGTAACCGATATAGAAAGATCAAACCTTCTATACCACCTACATCTATACTGATGCTAGAACCGGTATAAAAGCCTTTTTAACCGGTATAAAAAGTGTATTTTACACTAGTGAATAATTCAAAATCCACAAAAACATAAATATCAAAATACAATATTCAAGTCTAACAATATAAGTATTTACAAAGTCTTTAAAATCCATCAAGTAATAAAACTCTGTAAAAAGAAATCTCCCCAAGCTAGTCTCACTCCAGCTCTATGCCTCACCAGCACCACCTGCAACATCATCTGTTGCTGTGTAACGCATTACACAATCATCACCAAATACAAGCAAATAGGGTGAGATAACAGTATAAAGCATATATAACATTACAGTTTAAATATAATCACACACATCAAAGGAACTCCTATCCTTTGATTCCACACAACATGGCCACCACCATGTCATCCATGCTCTACATCTTTAGATGGATACCTCAAGATGTTTTGCTGCCACACCTATAAGCCACAACTTGTAGAACATGTGTGGGAAACCTTCTACGAACCACACTCTGTAACGTTAGGTGGAGTTCCCAATACGAACATAGTTCGTAATGTCCCAAGACTACCAAACTCGTCAGCTAGATATAGAGGAGGGCAATCTATCCGGACCCATCCATACAAGCTACAACTCACACACTCACACCGACAACACTCGCCAACCCAAGCTACAACTCAAGGGTTCCTCTTGTTCATCTGTCATCCCGAGCCACAACTCAAGAGATGCCATTTTGAGCCACAACGCAAGGAATGTCATGTGTTTAACCCCTATCCTGAGCCACAACTCAAGGGATACGTTCCGAGCCACAACTCAAGGAACACTCCAACAAGCTAACCTTTAAGGTATCACCAAAGCCTTGTAGACCACACACATCCAACACATACAAAAGTCTTGCCTCTACATTATCGCTTGACGCTGCACCAGAGCCGCCAGGCAAAACCCAGTTCCAGATTACCTAAAACTGCATAAGACTTGCAAACCATGCACTCCCTCAACCCGTGTTATCTCAAATAGAAGAACCTATCCTTGCACTGTGGTCACACTAACCTCACAAATACAGATTTCCTACAACCCAACCATCGCAAACGAGACTACCCTTATTCCTAGAAGGTGTTCACGTAGATATTCTCCTAAGAATATCTCACGCAAGGCCAGCAAGGAAAAATGGAAAACAATAGTGCATACATATCACAAATGGTTCGAAGAAAAAAAAACAAGAAACAAGACACCCTCATTCAAAAACTTGTGATACGTATAAAAAAACAGTAAAGAGTAAACGAGAGCCATGCATCACTTTGTACAAAAGAAAGGAAAATAAATAGGTACAACCCCCCTTACAGGTTCAAACACACAACCATGCCAATGTTAAATAAATGCACAACCATTCACCCAATTCATGTTTCGTGATAATTTAATAAACAATTAAAAGAACACAAAATTGGCATACACAAGACTTGAACGCAAGTTCTTTTAACATGACCAAGTACTCTTAACCACTTGAGCTAGTACTTTTCCACATTGTACAAGCTAACATTAATTGCCATAAAGGCTCCCACTACCCGCATTTATTAATTATTTATTTATTAATTAATTAATTTTTTTGGGTTTTACAAAAATGTTGTAATTAGTCTCCCTTTAATGAACAAGCTTCATTCGAGAGGCTAAAAGACTTATCAAATAATGAATAATACAAAGTCCTAACTACCACAACAATACAAAGTCTATGAGTCTTAAGCTAAGTGAGGCTAAAATGTTGTAATTAGTCTCACTTTAGTGAATATGCTTCATTTAGGAGCTAAAAGACTTATCAAATAATGAATAATATAATACCCTAACTACTACAACAACACAAAGTCTACGAGTCCTAAGGTAAGTAAGGCTAAAATGTTGTAATTAGTCTCACTTTAATGATTAGGCTTCATTCGAGAAGCTAAAAGACTTATCAAATAATGAATAATACAATACCCTAACTACTACAACAATGCAAAGTCTACAAGTCTTAAGCTAAGTGAGGCTAAAATGTTGTAACTAGTCTTAAGACTACAATGATATACTATGAAAGAGTAATACAACATCAATGAAATAACTTGAAAAAGCTAATTCGTTAAGGACTCTTGATAGTTTTATTAGATCCATTTGATAATAATTAACATAACCTATAACTAACTTGTTAGATAAGTTATATTCCCTTTAAGAAGATCATACTAACAATATACATGTTATGTCTATAGAGGGGGTTTCACTAGGGAGTACAACACCAATGAGACCTGAGCTCAACCACAAAACCTTAAGGTAATGGGTTTATGAGTCTTTATTCTTATATAGTGCTCTACTTTCTCATTTCTAGCTAATGTGGGACTTAGACTCACACTTGGATTCCTAACAATCTCCCTCTCAAGTGTGGGTTCCTTCCACCACATTGGTACATTCCCCCCCTCCAGTGGAAGCATTCCCAACCACGAGTACTCTTTTTCTATCTTTTTTGTACCGTCATTTTTTTTAACACGGCGTGCTTACTTGGAACCCTTACAAGGAAGACTTTCGATACAAGGATCATACTACACTCGTCTGAGCCAATTTTAACCATCGGCTCTGATACCACTTGTTAGGTCTATAGAAGGGGTTTCACTAGGGAGATACAACATCAATGAGACCTGAGCCCAACCACACAAGGCATTGCCAACATTCTCAACCCAAAACCTTAAAGCAATGGGTTTATGGGTTTATATTCTTATATAGTGCTCTACTTTCTCATTTTTTAGCCAATGTGGAACTTAGACTCACACTTGGATTCCTAGCAATACATGGCCTAGAGGTAATCAACAATTTGGTTACGGGATGACTTAATTGCTTTAATGAAGACTCCATGTTAAAAGACTAAAACGTGAGCATTGGATCTTGATCGGACTTAGTCATGGGGGAATAGGCATGATTCATTATCAAAATATACCTTATTTATTTATAACAGTACATCAAATATAAAAAAGAAGTATCAACTATTTTTCTAGTTAAGTATATTTTAGGCTTGTAATTGTTTTTTCCCTATTATGGTTTGCATTCCTAATTTGTTACTTTTATTGATCATTTTCTTAATTTAATGATTATTTGGTCCTAATTTCTTGTACTAGTATCTACTAAACTCCTTACCAAATTTTTTTCAAATTTGTTTGCAATTATGTATTTATTCCAGTTTGACTATGATAAAGTCGTTCTATGTTTATATAAGAAAAATGCACTCCAATTTATTTTTTAATATTTGTATCTTTTTTCTAACCAGTGTTGAATGATAAGACTCCTTCAAGACAAGTTTAAATCATACCTATTATTACACAATCCCTTACTCTTGAGCTATAAGACTTCTTCATGATAGCTCGGAATCATACCTATCATAATGCAATCCCTCAATCTCGTTTCTTCTTTTGGTTTTAATCAAAAATTATATCCATGTCTTGAAATTTTGAATGTTTGTAGTGCAACACTTTTTTTAATAGAAAATTGGACTCATATTTCTTTTGGGTTTTAATTTCCTCAAGACTCTCTCGTCTTGGGATTAAAGTCTTTAGGACTTATTGTCCTTATACCAAGCATTTGTTTAGGGTTTTTCCCTCTTAATTAGAAGAAAAATGGCAAAGACTTTTAGCCTTTCTTCATTTGCAAGGGACTTGTTAGCCCCTAAAAACAAAATTCATTGAGTACATGTTAACCATTTTGCTGATTATGGTTTAAGATAGTATCTAGAATGTTCTTCAAAATTGTGTTGGCCAAGCAATTCCATTATCTCTAGAGGATTTATTTTGGTGAACCTCTCTTAGGTTCACTTTCATTATTCCTCCTCTCCAGCCTCATCATTATTTTTGTTATTAGGTTGACCCATTGTATTTAAAGTATTATCTTTTTTTGTGAAGTTTACTTTTTCTATTCTAAGGCCCTTTCCTAAGGGTTGTTTTTTTTCTTTAGCTTTTTAGGAAAAAAAATATTTCAACATCACATCAACTATTAAGATAAATTCTTTCATGTTTTCTAACCATATGTAAAATTTTTGGTGGAGTCAAATAAAAAACGGGGTATAAGCGGAATTTAGGAAAAATACATATGTTAAGGTATAATTTACTCTTATTTGAATAATTATTGCACAAATTTTTTGTATAATTTATTTTCAAATATATTATGGGGATACCATTGCATACCCCAATCATAGACAACAAAAAAAGCATCTTTCCAATTCATATATGGAGTAGATGCCTTGATCCCCGTTGAGTTCAGAGAATCCTTAAGGAAAAGATAAAACTTTGGTCAATCTCACAATGATGATAATTTACAAATTGGACTTAAACATGACGAGAACAAAATACTTGATGCTTGAGAAGGCTAATAGATCGATAAATTATCAACCGTACAAGAAGAAACTCAGATGAAGTACGAGTGATATTCTCTAGCAAAAAGTATCAATGTCATGACTGAGAATGTGAAATTTTTTTGAGGATTTCTATTAGGTCTTGTTCTTTTGAAATGAATTAATGTTCAAAGGTAATTGCGAGCAATGATTCAAGGGATTTATTGTGTTCTTTTTTATTGAATGGAGAGTGGTGGAAGGCGCTGATTTGCGATATTGGTCTTGTAACAACATCCCGCTTTGTAGGTGATATTTGAGAGTGATGGTGCTCCTTTTAATAAAATATCCTTGTTATTTTATTAGAATAAACTAATGGAAGAAGTTGCACTCTCTAATTGCTCAAGGTCCGCCCTCCTTTCCACCATTGTTGTTGGTGGAGGCCATGCATGGTTTGAGACAACACAACTTGGAACTAGATCTGTTTTGTAACCATATTTGTGAGTGAGTGGAACCAATTCCATTTTAATTGGAACCTATTCTATTTTGGTGTAGCACTCATGGAACCTGCTCCGTTTGACTTGTATCCTATTCCCTTTTCATGCATTTTTATAACCTGTTACCTTTTCATGGAACCTGTTCCAAATATTAAATTTTTCAAATCAAATTTATTATAATATTAATTTTTTCAATTAATAAATATTATTAACAATTTTATTTATGATAAAAAATATATAAAAAATTGATTACAACTTATCTAAATATCATTTTATATTACTTTTTTAACACCAAGGACAATTAGGTAATTTTACATTTTTATTTATTAAATTTAATTTTTTTAGTCACATTAATCAAATCTTTCATAAACTTTCACAAAAATTACTCTCAAATTCACTCCACTATCACCCCAAATCCATGAAAAAGAACAATATACACATCACCTTCTAATCAACCCAAACGAATCATCTTCCCCTCTCTCAAATCATCACTCACATAAGAATATGCTCTTAGGAAATTTTTAAAAAGGGTCTAAGGAAAATCTGGCTAGGAAAGACAATGTTGTTAAGTTTGTCCATTGTGACTCACCTATCTTTTCTAGGAGTCTACTTAGTAAACCTTCAACAATATTTCCATTTAGAAATTTCTATGCACCATATAACTAACAATTTAGGTACTAGTATCAACTTACACCTTCCTTCATTAAAAGCCCATAGTTTCACCAAAATCATTTTCAGAGAAAAAGTGAGTTACTCTCTACTAGTACTTGACAAGACAACACTTTGACAAGGAACACAACAAGGAAGATCGCCAAATTGATCTAAACTTCAGACATGAAATACAAAAAGAGTCTCAAATACGAGAAGAGGTAGCAAAGCAAAGAGTTGCACAACGATACAACACATGAGTAAAAGAACGAGCTTAAGCTCGGAGAAGTGAGAAGATAAATTTAAAATTCCTCATAATGCCACTTCATTAAAGACTTTGCAACTTTTGGCATCAAAGACAACAAACAGTACCTTGACTAGAGATAGGAACATTATATAGGGAGGACTAGGAAGAGATCGATCTAGATCCTGAATAAAAAATTAAAGACCAAACCCAAGTACCAAAAGTTCGCATTTAGAATTAAAATAATCAGGAAGCATAATATGCTTACCACATAAGCAAACTATTTCTCATACAATAAATATAATGTGACAATAATTAGATAGATGATCAACAATTATACTCTATAATCCAAATTAATTATTCTACTTACAATTGCTTAATACAAGAGAAATTAAATCGCAAAAATACGAGAATTCAACACACATATACTCCAAACTTTATGGTCAAAATCTTAAGAAATTTTTTTAATACTTTAATATGCGTAAATTTATTTTATTAAAAAACTAATATATATATATATATATATATATATATATTATAAATTTTTTAATCATTATAAATATTAATTATATGGTGAGTTGCGTATAGATATCTAAAATAATATAGAAGTTTTTTTTTCAATAATAATTTCAAAAGTAATATATATATATATATATATATATATATATATATATATATATATTAAAATTTTCAATTTTCTATAAATGTTAAGTATGGTGGTTTCCGTCTTGATATCTATTAGATAAATTTAACATTAACTATTTATCATATATCAATTTTATAAATTTATTTATTTAGTATGTTGAGTATCGGATTCACTTAATAGTATAAAAATACAAATTAAAAATTTTCTTTTTCATAAACATCTCATATTAGAAATATATATAATTTTAACTTTAAATCTAAAATAAAAAACACAAAAATTAAAACAAAATTTTAAATTTGTGAATCAATAAATTTATTTTCTAATAACAGAATTACATCCTAATTTTTTTTTATTAATTTTTCATATATTTTCTTAATTGAATTTACATTTGAATTTGATTTCAAAAGTCATTTTTCTTTTTTGAGTTACTTTACATTTTTTTAATAAATTATGATGACATTTTTTTTTACCATGTTGTCATGACTCCTATTACAACGTTATAACAATGATAGCCTATCTAAAAACTTCGTTTTCTCATTTGCACAAATTATTTTAGATAATATATATATATATATATATATATATATATATATATATATATATATATATATATATTAACATAACTATTTTATGATATGATGAATTTTAATAGACAAATGAAATAGAAGAATTCAGAAAATCCTAATAACAAAACATTATACATCTCAACGTAAAAATGGAAACATCTAAACCTTTCTTGTAAATGTTGTAAACATTAACGCTATCCTTAGTTATCACTTTCCTACATTGAAATGGACAAGAATCTACACTAACTATTGCCTACACTACTTAGATTTTTCTAAGCAATTCATGAAAAGAGCTTGTAGTGCTAAGCTGAGATAATGACTTCATTCTAACTATTGTCTAATAAATGATGGTTCATGAAAAGAACTTGTAGTGCTTAGCCGTAACAATGATTTTTCTTAATGAACCAATCGGAGCTAGTGTCATCAACAGAATTCCAAGCACGATGCATGTCTGCAACATAATAAAAAAAGTTCGTATCAATATACACTACTAAATTTTTCACATTAAGAGACTATTTTTACTTGTTATAAAATTTTACAAAAAAAAAAAACTTATTTTTACTATTTTCTAAAAATTTTAATTGATAAAAAAAATTGTTTATAATTATTTCTTAAACAATTATAAAATTCGTAAATATTTTTTACGAATTATCTGTGAAAAATATTTTGTAGAGTATATTTTTCAAAAAAATTGGAAACAATTTCTCTCAAATTATTATTTTATAACAATTTATAAATATTTTTTAAGAAAAAATTTTAAGAAAAAATTTTCAAAAACAAATTGATAAATAATAATAAATTACTAAACACAAGAAGAATATCTAATAAGGAAATTTGACATTAATCTCAGTTAACATACCCAATTCACTATCCAAGATAAGCTAAATCTCTTTGGTTTGTGCAGTCTAAGCCATATGATACATGGTAGCTGTAACAAGAATATATATAATCAATATATATTGGTAATTAAATAATAATAAAAAAAACAACAAAGAAGAACTTCCATATGCTTTTACTTACAAAGTAAGATGTTGGGGCAAAGGCAAAGCCTCCTAAAAATCCAAGAAGAGAACCAAAGAAGGGGATGCATATGCCAATTATCATTGTCAATGCTGAAATAAAAAGGATAATTATAAAATATGTATGTATGTATTTATTTATAATCATAATAACTCAAACTAAAGATAAAGTTCATGAGACCTCACTTACCTACAAAGATAGTACGAGCAACAAAACGGAGTGTAAAACAAGGAGGGAATTTCATTCGCTTCACCAAAAAGGTTTCCATCATATCAAACACCGGCATTGAGAATACCTATTATGATTTTTGAATGTTTCACATATTATCAATGAATTTAGTTTGTGAAAGAATGAAAAAAAGAATCTGATTTAATCTAAAATAATTTTTGGGTGTAATATTTAAATGAAGAGTGTTAATTATGTAGTGAAAGTTACCTGGTAGCCTCCAATAACATGGATAATAACAAACATGTTAGCTGCAGCAATAAGCCAAGTAGGTTTCTCTAGTGTGATGAGGATATTGTCATCAACAGAGTTTCCAAACACATAGTATCCAATGAAGGCCACAGGAAAGTAGCAGAAGCCAACTCCCAAATATGCAACTATCACTCCTTTCCACATTGCTATCTTGGAAGGTTTCTCAGGCGTAGAAGGTATGGTTGCTTGGATTTCCAAAACCACATTGTGACCAGCATAAGCGAACGCTACATCTCCCATTGCAGTCATGAAGTTGAACACAGCATCCGCAGTGCTATGCGCTTTGTACCCATAGTCCACATTAGGTACAGTGCCCCTCTTAAGGGAAGCCACCCATGCAATCGTTGAGTAACTTCATGCATGCATCATATAAAGTTATAATAACAATTAGCAACACTTTTCAACACCCTCAATTACTTACTTACTACTACTACTACTACAGTTTAAAGAGACTGAGTTTGATGATTACGTTATAGACATGACCGCTGCGGCCAAAGACACTGCAGAAATAGAGTTGAAGTTTGGCAACAGAGAGAGAGCGAAGTTGACAGAAGCAAATATCATGATCCAATAGGAGCTCCTAATTTTTTGGCACGAGGGACAAACAGTTTCTAGAAACTTCTTCAGTGATTTCCCTCCCGTCACCATGTACACAATGCACGTGCCAACCTCAACAAGTAGCTGCTGCGGAACCACGATGTAGAGACCCAGCTTCTCTCCGAAAGCTTTCTGCCCTAGCTCGTGATACCTGTCGGATCTCACACCAGGTTCCATTTCGTGCATCTCCACCATTTGCCATAGCGTGAACAACGTGATCACCCATGACATGATCAGAATCACACTCCCTGGACCCCTGTTGTTTTCGATCCATTGTCATCACACAACAACAAATCACGTCAAAATCATGTTTTTCTTTTTATTACAGTTATTGTTGATGATGAAAAGTAAAGTTTTAATGTACCAGCCCATCATCGACATGGCATAAGGGAGGGTGAGGACGCCGGCACCCACCATGGCGGTGAGGTTGTGGAAGGCGGAGTACCACCATTTGGCATTTCGTGAAGCGGTGACCGGAAGCCAAGCATTGATGGCATTGTTATCAACAGTATTGATATTCGTCATTTTGTTCGCTTCCACTGTTTGACGAAGATGAACTCATTTTAAGCAACAGTTCCCACAAAACCCGCAAACTAGAGTTACGGTAGTAGCAGAGACAGTGACAAAACATGTGGCTTGGGTAGTGGATCAACTTCTGCTACCTACTTTTTCGTCACTGTAGGACCACTCAAACGTTAGAACTCAGTGTTGGGATATTCAGACTATTTTTCGTCTCTACTTTTGGTTCTCTTATCTTTCCAATTTTACATTTTATCTTCTTTTCTCAACTAGTTACGCTATTATTATACATTAAAATTACTATAAATTAAAACTTCAAATGTAGGAATTTATTCAAAACACACATTATTATATTTTAGGCTAAATATACATTCACAGTCCATTTTTTCAAATTACAACTATAAAATATTATGTTAAAATAATAGTATAATAATAATTATCAATAAATTATGTGATTGTTGAAAAAACATGAGTCTGGAATGATCTTGATCTTAGGTTTTACTATTCATCTGTGTTATAACGAAGGTTTAATCATGTTTTTGTCCATAATAGCGAAATCTTAATTTGGTCCCATGGTACGATGACAGCTTGACACGTGGCAAAACTTTTTAAATTAAAAAATAAATAAATAAATTGAGTAACTGACACGTGATACCCCATTTAACGCTGTTACTATACCACTAACGGAAAGGACTACATTGAGATCAAATCTCCCAAAACAGGGACCAAATTGAGATGAAAAAAAAAAATAAAGAGACCAAATTGAGATTTCGCTACAAAAATAAGGACCAAAGACATGATTAAACCTATAATGAACAAGTCTATGATCAAGCAGGTCAAATTTAAATAACTAAATTTGTTTAAAATATGATATAAGTTTACATATTTGTAATTAAATTTTTATTAAAAATGTTTATTTATTTAAACTACTTTTTTTTTTTAAATATTCTATCATTTATGTTTATGATCACTTAGATAATGTAAATTTAAATATATTGACTTTTACTTCTTGAAACACAAAACTAAATGAAATATTCACTTTTTGATAACTAAATTCTGATATCATTTTCTCTTTCGTATAAAAATGTCCATAGAAATATTTTTAAATAATTATTAATTAAATAATACATTAAATTTATAATAGTTATTAATTTAATTTTAAGATAATAATTATTTAAATTTTAATTCTTTCTCATTTTCTATAATTTAGTGCAAATTTTCTAAAGGCTTTTAAAAGTTTCATTTTTTTTTATGCAAGAAAGAATGTCCAAACATATCTAGAAAAGTCATAAAGACTAATGCATGTGAATTTTCATCAATATTAGTTTTATAAGGATCAAATAAATCAAGTGAATTAATTCAAGAGGTTTATAATTAATATAAAACACTTTTAAATTTGAAAGAATGTTGATTTCTTTTCTTTTTTGACGTGCAAAACACAAATTATCATTTTAAAAATTGAGTTTTGGTCGATCAATTATAAGATTTTTTTGGATAAAACTTTTGAGAGGAGGGATATGAGTATATGAGTTTCTCTTCTATGTCATAATCATGTACAATCATAATTTATAGTAAAATGGCATATTGGAAAAGGCATGATTTAGATTTATCTCGTAGATGTTGTCATGTCTCTTTTCAATCCAAACTAATATGAAAGGATTTGATTAAGTTTAGTTTTCTTTAACGAATCAAATTAAAAAGTTGTCAATTTTTAAGTCAATTATAATCCTAACCAACATATAAATTTTATAGTCAAAATTTTCATCATAACTGACATAAATTTACATCAACTTTGACTACTTCATTTTTATATTTGTTGAAATCTAACGTAAAAATACTTTTATATTAATTATAAGTTTCGTGTATTAAATATTTATGTAATGTAATTTAAGTCTAAAAGATTTAAGTCAAAAAGGAGACGCAAAAGGGCTATTTTATGAGGGAAGGAGACTTTAGATTGTATTTAAGAATGTTTGGCCAACGAGGAAAATGTTGGACAGAGTGAAAGATAAGATTTTTACGGCCTTTTCCATTTGTGTGACCATGAGTTGGAGAGAAGAACGAGACAGGATTTTGTCTCAAATTCTTTACAACAAACCTAACTCAAAGGGGGAGGGTAAAAATTAAAAAGGCTTCTTTTGTCTTTGGTTACACTTTATGCCGAAAATTTTACGGAAGAATGAATTTGGCTCAATTGTTTTTGGGCTATTTCTTCATGCAAACTTCATAATTTCAACTTATATTTTCATAAATTTCTGGATTTTAAAATATATAATTCAAAATATAATTTTTTTAATATTTTAGATTATGTATTTTAAAGTGTACAGCTTAAAATATAAATGTTTATTATATTATATAATTCAAAATATAAAATTATATTTTGAATTATGCATTTTAAGATGTAAAAGCTTGTGTTTGGACTATATATTGTGTAAAAGAAGTAAAAAATATTTTGAAATACAAAATTTACATTAATTATCTAATTTATTTCTCCTTGATTGCACTCTAGGCCGAAAATTTTGGGCAACAAACGACTTTGACTCATTAGTTTTCTTATTTCTAGTTTTAAATTAAGGATTGTACCATATAAAATAAAATTTTATATTATTATTGTATAATAAGATGAATGCAATGAAGGTTAAGGGGCGTAGATTCTCACATAGACTAGATTATAACCGGTTGGATATGAATAATATCTATTCGATTTATAACAAAAATATTTATTCGTTATTTATTTATTTACCGGTTGAGTATTGGTTTAAAAATATTTATGAATATTTTATAAATTGCAAATGTTAGTGGACATCCACAAATATTAAAAAAAATTACAAAAAATATATAATAAAATATAAATTAAATTTAATCTAATAAAATATAAATTAAATTTTAATATTAATTAAATTTAAAGTTAAATTATGACTTTATCTCTATTTTTATGTCGATTTTGTACATTTTTATTTATATGTTTCAATTAAGTTACTATTTAAAAAAAATTTGTATCGAGTTAAACGTGGTTAAAGTAAGGGTGAATGTGAGTAAGTGACTAGGCATGTGGAAACACTCACCAGGAAAAATGAAATTATTGATGTGGAAGAACATTCCCCCTTAGTGTCAGATGCACTTTTCCTTGTTATCAAATTCTTCATTTCTTCATTCACCATCTCACACCCAACAAACAATCAAACAAAAATGTTCAAACCAAGAGCAAAGGGGCACTCAATCTACTCTCCCATCAATGGCGGGTTCAACCCCCTACACCAAACCCCATTTCCCACTTTCATGGATCCAACCAAAACCCACCCACCAAGGTAAGTCTTGCTCCGGTTTCATTTTTCTCCCACTTTTTCCCTCTAAGCCCTTGACTTTGTGAAAATGAAAATCCATGTGGGGTTGATGAGAACAGGATGAAGATGATGATGCAATGAAAGTGACCCCAGTTTAGGTTCAAGGGGTTCTTCCAGGGTGTTATATAAGAGCGGAGATAAGGAATTTGGGGATCTGGGTCCTTGCAATTTGGAGAAACAATTTAGTGATGCAATGGTGTAGTGTGTGTGTGTGTTGGTTTCTCTATAGCATTAGTCATAGCCACAACACACTACTATGTTTTCCCCAAGAGACATGCCTTATCATGCTCCTGCGTTCCATGGCCAACGAGCTCATTCCCCACCCAATCCATCGCTACCTTTTCAACACCTTCACTCTCATCATCGAAGAGTCTACCACCATAGCCCGTCACCAAGTCTACAACGTCACAGAGGCTTACCTCTACACTCGCGTCAGCACCCAAAACGAGAGACTTAAGATCAGCAAGAGCCCAAAGGAGAAGAAACTAACCATTTGCTTAGAAAAAAGGTGAGAAGGTGGTGAACTGCTTCAATGACGCCTGCTTCAAGTGGAGATTCATCTGTGCAGAATCCGAGAAGAACAAACCCCAACCACCACACCAACAACATCTCTCTTTATTAGAAAACCCTTTTCTATCACTTTTTTTAATATATTAATTATTAAAACACAATAATCCACATCACAAATTTCATTCTGCGTCGTCCTACATAACCATGTCTAGTCCTTAACGAGGTTTAACTCAATTTATCATAATGGATATGATCGGGTATGATCGAAGGCAAATGATAAAATGACTATTAATTTTTATTACTTTCCTTACTACTTTATGTGTACTGACACATTCATTCTATTTTATTTTCCTTTTTTAATTTAATTAAAAGCTGAACAATGTAGTAGATGAAAGTGGAAGCTCACTTTCGCGTATGGGTCGAAAAATTCTCACTCTCTCACCTTACCCCATTTTTTGAAACATTTTTAAATAGAACCCCTTTTCTCTTCACTCTAAAAAATTTCCAAACCTCTCACACTTCCATTTAGAAATCTCACCCCCATCCCATTTGTTGTAAAACAAGTATTGGTTTCCATTGTAGAAACTGCAGTTGGAAAAATAATTCCCTTCCAAACTTGGTGGACTTTCCAAATCTGTTTGAAAAATGAACTTAAAAGGAAATTTTTTTTCCAAAATGAACTTAAACCTCGTTTACAACCACATTGATGGGTGAATTATTGGTGTGCACGGGTTGTGGTCCAACAAGTTTGGGAGGCAATTGTGGATGCAGTTGCAATTTCCAAATCTGTTTTTAAAATTGTCCAAAAAATAGTTGGTGGATTACACCTTATTTAATCTTGGGTTCCAAGTTTTGAAGGGAATTTTGTATCCACTTGCACTATCCATATATGTTATGACCTTTTTGTTCAAAAAGTTGGTTGTGGATTACAACTTAATTGATCTTGGGTTGCAAGCTAATTATCCACATGGGTCAGGAAAGTTTTCCCACAATGAAAACCAATACTTGGTTTACAACATATGGGATGGGGTTTGTTATTGGTGTGCACAGCTTGGGGTCCACCAAGTTTGGGAGGGAATTCTGTATCCACCTGCACTATCCAAATATGTTATTTTACTTTTGTCCAAAAAGTCGTTGGTGGGTTACAACTTAATTGGTCTTGGGTCGCAAGTTAATTACCCATATGGGTCAGGAAAGTTTTCCCACAACAGAACCAATACTTGGTTTACAACAAATGGGATGAGATGTGTTATTGGTGTGCAGAGCCTAGGTCCACCAAGTTTAGGAGAGAATTC
>Ga0099822_1006483_pt1 | contig 15236 bp, 12 predicted proteins | sample CowpeawhiteBW_FD_76839 | JGI IMG/M metagenome (GOLD analysis project Ga0099822, IMG submission 76839) | Root nodule microbial communities of legume samples collected from California USA - Cow pea white BW | ecosystem: Host-associated > Plants > Roots > Nodule | place: USA: California | collected...
CCAGCAACAAAAGCCACATTCTACAAGAATAATAGAAAAAATAACCCCCCCCGATACAGGCACATTCGACAGGAAAAAAAAATACCCCCCCCACCCCCCCTCCTCCTCCAAAAAAAAAAAAAAAACTGCACACGGCATATCAAATTCAATCCTTGCTGGTTGGAGTAGGTCTCTGGGCACCCGGTGGGGCGGTCGGCCTCGGAAAGTTATAATCAAATTGCATGCCAGCGAAGTGCGGGGCCTCCACGTAGGGGCTCTACATTGAATCAAAACAAATATAACATGTCACTATAAATATTTACATTCAAATAAATGAAATAGAAAAAATTTAGCCTAAATTGGATAGAAGTAAATGCAATGACAGTAATCTAGCCAAATGAAAAGAAAAAATTAAAGGACCAGCGTGAAAAGTTGCACCTGGGATGCAAATGAAGTATCACTAGAAAAATCAGGATTTGAAGATTTGGGTGATGTACAAGGAGAACAAGCATCATTGCTAGTTTCACTTCCATTCAACTTGTGCACTGCCTTACTTGGTACACATTCATTCTCGTTTCCATTGGCTGACTTAACCCTCTAAATTGGAATCGTGAATTCAAAATCATTTTATAATCAGTATACAATATTGCTAAAATTATATGAAGAAGGGAAAGAAATACCACCTGGAAGATTTTACCAAGGGTTTTCAACCCTTTAGCTCGTGCACGGAGTTCCTCTTTCTTGACACTGTTGTCTTGAAGTACCTAAAGCGAAGCACACACGATAAATTAAACATAGCCAGCCCTTAAATCTACTTCATGCAATTAAGTGTCATTGGCCTAGAAAAGACAACCATTTGACAAACACGGGAAAGAGTGGCTTCAATGTCCGCCACATTAAGCTTCCACAAAGAGTCAATCATCACTTTCTTGTGAGATTGCATGTATTCTTCAAGCTCTTCTTCAGTATAGTCCCCTTCTGAACTAAGTTGCTTTTTCATATCCTCCTGCAATTGGATTAAAGCAATTGCCCCTACAACCACAACAAAGAAAAAAAAATGATTAACCTCCGGCACAATGTTTTCACATTAGCAATTCATGTTTGCAAGCCCGAGAGCCAAAACAAAATAGATTAGTTAGAAACAAATACCAATCATTCAGTTATCACAGACCAAATAAAAGACTTGATATGGGGCTTATTGGGGAAGAGAAAATATACCAGTACAATTGAAAAAAAAAAAAAAGAATCTCTAGTTAAAAGAAGTGGAAGAATATAACGTCCAGCTACCAGGATCAGAAGGAAGAGTTACGAAAGAGATTACTAATTTCTAACATAGATACTATAGACAGGCTTGCTTGTTTATGTGTTTTGTACACACGAGTACTCTTATTTATAATGAAGAAAAGATATAATAATAAACAACAAAATCAATACCTAATAAAGAGAAGTATTTGGTAAGATATTTCCTTATCAAATCATACCATATCTCTCTACTTAATCTAGCCAATTTACATCTTTAACAGTCTCAATTAGGCTGGAGCAAATATCATTTTTGTCAAACTTAATACCAACACCGTAGCCCTTAAGGGATTTAGTTAACATGTCTGCAAGTTGACAAAGATAGTGATGATTTCTCTTGAAAGCACATTCTTTCTACCAAAATGACAGACAATGTCTATGTTAGGTCCATTCACAGAAAGTCTGGATTTTATGCTATGTGAATAGAAGCTTGACTGTTGCATACAAGTTTCTTGAGTGCCTTCAAATTTTAATTGGTAGAGGAGTTGCCTAAGATGTAATCTCAGAAGCAGCTATTGCATTGTGCGGTACTCAGCTTTACAACTGGAACTAGAAACTGTTTTTTGCTTCTTGCTCCTCAAGGGGATCAAGTTTCCTCTAATGAGAACACAATATCTAGAAGCGGACTTCCTATTTTATGGTGATCCTACCCAATCAGCGTCAAATTTGCAATTGCCTTTGTCCTCATGTATTAATCCATGGCTTGGTGCATTTTTGAGGTATTGACGGAGTGGCAACTTTTCAATGACTATCACATGGTTCCTTGAAGAATTGACTAACCACCCTAACTGCAAATGTGATGCCTGCCTCATGATAGTGAAGTGATCAAGTCTTCTTAATAGATGATATCTTTCAGGGTCTTTCCCTTTGCATTGAAAGAAACTTCACATTAGACCACAAGAGTCACTAAGGTGACAATCAAGCATGTAGATACAACGATGCTTTCTAAGGCATATTTCTACAAAGAAATGACAAAGTCCCCTTACATTCAAATTGACCATGAAGATGAGACCTTAGACGAAGGATCCCATCAAAATATTCATCAGTGATAATGATATTACCAAAATATATAACAAGATAGATGTAGAGTCTAGATGGAGTATGGAGGTGAAAGATTGAGTGATCAGCTTCACTACCAGACATAAATTCAAGTAGGGCAGAGGTTAAACAATGAAACCATGCCACAAGAGATTACTTTAAATCATATAGGGAGCAACGAAGCCTACAAATAAGATGTGAGTCAAATGAGATTATATAATTGGGTAGTTGATTAATATACACATTTTTCTGTAACTTACCAGGAAGGATGCCCTTTTTATGTCCGAGTGATGAAGATGACAATGACAAATGACAACTATAGTAAGAAAAAGACAGGTGATTTTGGCCATTAGCGAAAAAAGTGGCATCTAGTGCTATCTTGACTGTATAGACACTCGACACCCAATTGTGAATTTATTAGCAGACTTGGGGACATGCTCCCACGTGATGTTGGCTTCCAACAAAACAATTTCTACTAGCATCACTTGTTGCCAATTGGTGTTAATCATGGTATCCCCTTAGACTTGGGAATAGGCACATAATCCAAAATGGGACAAAGGAGTAATAGGATGGAGATACGTTGTTACAAATGAGATTTAGAGCGTATTTGGGATTACAATTACAAGTGGACCAAATACCTTTGTGACATACTAAAGGAAGTTCAGGTGCACGCAACAATGGTGGAAGGACATTTGGAGCAAGTAATGATGTTGGAGAGTCTGTTGGGTGGTGTCAATTGAGCATGTGTTTGTCATGTGAGTAGTGTAGGAGGTGGAGGAATAGCAAGAGACGTTTGAACAGGAGCAACAAGTGGAGTTGGAAGTTCAGGTCAAACCTCAAGAACATCTTCAATGCTAGAAGAACAGAAAATAGTATTTTCAAGGAAAGTCATAGAGCAGATATCATTACAGAGAGAAACATTTGTAGCTCTCCTGGATACCAGATTAACCAAGAACAATATATTACAAAGATTTTGTAGATGGTTTATTTCTACCTTGAGTGAAATCATGAAAAAAACATGTATTCTTAAAGACTCATAAGGGAATAGGATGAAGGTCCTATTTAATATCCAATATAGAATTAGAAATGTGATTATTTAGAAACAAGTAGGGCATGCAATTAATCAACTGGCAGGTAGTAGGCATGACATCCCCCAAAAATGTTGTGGCAATTAATAGACTGTGCCATACCAATAACAAGTGAGGCAACCTCATTGGTTGAGCAAAGCTAGAGAAGCTCATGATATTTAGTGGTAGAGATAGCAATATCTAAGACTGAGCAGTGACTTGTGCCACACTGACTGAACCGGATTGCTCCCTAGCTTTGATTTGATACTTTGCTTAAACATGTCTCCTATTCTTAGAGAAGTTGCAATAGAGACCACGTCCACGACCACCACATCCTCCACAATGGTATAATTGTGAGACAAGGGCAAGAATCCCTACTAGAAGTGGAAGATGATTCAAAAGCATGTACAGTTAAGAGATGAAACAACTGCTTTTGGACTGTCACAGGTGGGAGCAGTAGGTCACGATACATCTGATTTTGATTTGCAGCAAGATCAGGTGGAAGTCCAACAAACCGAGAAGACTTGTCCATGTTGGTTGTGAAAAGTAATATAAATAGATCATCTATTGGTTTGATAACACTCACACAAGCACATCATAATACAGTTTTTCATTTTTTACATGAATTGTACTTTGCCACAAGCATAGGTTCACCGTTTTACTAAAGCCTTTATGGGTGGTCAATTCAATTCACCAAGCCCAAAGAAACACCCAACATCCAAAATAAGGGAGTAAAATAAAGATAAAACTCACACAAGCACATCCAGAATACTGTTTTTCATTTTTTAAATGAATTGTACTGTATCACACAGCCTGGAGAGGCTTTCAAGTAAAAGTTGTTCACCTGTTGCTGCTGTAACTTGAGATTTAATAGAATGCCCTTTGTTTCTAAACCATTCAGCAATAAAAGGCACACCCAAATAAATTGCTTTCTTCCCTAGCTCTTTTGCTGCCTGCCTTGCGTATATGTAGCCAATGGTATTCAACATATCAATCCCATAAGCTGTATAATGACAACTGAATAATTCAGAAAAAGCACCGTGACAGTCCTGGTAATGTTATTTTGATATTCAAATACTCGAGATTAGAAAAATGATGTTAAGTCAATCTTTTAACCATATCATGATGGGTAAACAATAAAGCAATTTATTTCAATAACTTTTACAGCCACAGATTGATGTGACCAAAAAAGCACCAAAATGAGATGTAACCATGAAATTGATAATGTAATTTTGCATCTATACAATGTTTTCATCCTCATGTCTGCATGTCTGAAATTATTATTTGGTAACGGTACCTGCATTGGATAGCCGGGCTACTTCAGCTTCTGCATGATTAAGAAACTCCTCTTTGTTTCCTTGGAGATATTGGTTGAGTCTATTTTTCAATATCTCTGCAAGCTTTTCTTCTCTTTCCTTCTGAACAACCTATAGGAAGAACAAATCTGTCAAAACAGCAATCACAAAAAAATTGCACCTAAAACAGGATAATTTAATTCCTTCAAGATGACCATGTCAAACTTTTGGAAATGAAACAAAGATGGAATAGCTATTTCTCACATAAAAAGTTGTTGAAAGAGAAAATTAAATTAAGTGCAAGAGATGTAGAAAATGGGTATCCGAAACACTCCCCTCAAGCTGGAACACATAAGTCGAATGTGCTTAAACTTGTTACAAATATAATCAATCCATGGTCATCTTAGAGACATGGTGAGTATGTTAGGCAACTACTAACTAGAGTTGACAAATCTAGTGATGTCTCCATACTCTAGTTTTTCTATTATGAAATGATAATCCACTTCAATATGTCTGGTCTTCTCATGCAAGATAGAATTAAAAATGTGCGATGTTGACTGGTTGTCACATACAAGGTGCATTTGGGATTTTATTCTACAAATTTTAGCTCTTCAAGGAGTTGCTTTAGCCATATGCGCACATAAGTGACTAATGTCATTGCCCTGTATTTTGCTGTTGCAATTGATCATGCAACAACATTTTGTTTCCCACTTTTCCATGATATTAAATTGCCTACAATGAAATGGAGTGTCTATCGCTTGGTTAGTTAGCCTACCCAGTCAGCATCATGATACCCAACAATTTGAGTATTTCACTTATCCTCATAAATGAGGCCTTTTCCAGGAGTCTTCTTAATATACTTTAGGATCCGCACAACTACATCCCAATGGTTTGATAAGGGAAGTTTGAAAATTGACTAACAACGCTCACTACAAATGCGGCCAGGACAAGGTAATTTAGTTTGCCAACTAATCTTCTTATCTCCAATGATCAGGATATGGTTCTCCTTGCTCGGGAATAAGTTTGACACTTGAATCCATCGGTATGTTCACAAGCTTAACATTTATCATCCATGTTTCTTCTGGAATGTTGAGAGCATATTTTCTTTGGTATATGACCAAGACATCCTTGGATTGTGCCCACTTTTATATCAAGGAAATAACTCAAGCGTCTAAGATCTTTTGTTTGGAACTTTTGAGGAAGATATTGTTTTAGTTGTACAATACCCTACTTATTGCTTATTATAATAACAATGTCATCCACATATACAATGCAATAGATTCAACCTTGGGGAGAATGACAATAAAACAGAGAACTATTAGCATCACCCTTAATAATTTAGCATTCCACTCAAACCTGTTTGGCTGATAAGTACGACATTGTTAGCCTTTCTTGATGGTGACATGCAAGCAGTGCCTGCATTAGTTTGTTGCTAAAAAATATAGTATTGTGGGAGAAGGCTGCTATTTTGAATATTAAATACAAACTAAACAATACACTCTTATAAATTAGAATATAAACCTTGGAGAGCGAAATTCTTAAGCCATGTTTGATTTCTTTCTTTCTTTTAGGTTTAAAAATTGTTTTCTAAATAAATTCACCCACTCAACAAGTGTTTCCAAAATCTAGTAACTTCTGCAAAATCTTTCCAAAACAAGTGTTTCAAAAACCAGAAACCATAAACAGCTAGAAGATTTTCTCTCATTCTCTTCTTTATTTCTGGTCCTAGTGCAAGAGTGTGGGTGGTGAGGCATCGGTTGCATGATTTTGAAGAGATTTATTAACGATTTTAAAAACTAAGAACAGTTAATGAAAGTAGAAATTAAACACATTCCTGATCGCTAAATTAGACATTTATAACATTTTTTTTTCTATCATTTAGATGTGCATTTAACAAACTATCGTCACAACTAGTCAATTTAACTAATCAAAATTTCTCTCATCATAAACTACCAGCCTTTAATCATTGTGCGCTTGATTTTCTTAATCACTTATAATTTTCAATCTACCACTGTCTTCTATCTCTACGTCAATTAAAAGAATTTGACGAATTATTAAGAATAACCTCATAACAATTTGCACTGTTCACTGCAGATCTATAATATAAAGTATATATTCAAATACATTTTTATATTAAATAAAAATAAACATCTATCTTGTTCAATGCACAAATTAAAATAGTATTGTCAAGCTCACAAGTGAACTCCAAAGAGTTTATGCTTTAAGGGAGAAAATTTGAGTTGACTCGTCAAACTCTTTTTTGTGCTCTTGCCAACTTGTATAAACTTTGAATCAAGAAGCAATTCAACCGGTCTAAAATCAAATGTAATCCCACCCTCAATCAACCATGGCAATAGTGTTTTATTCTGTTGGTACACCATTTCAAAAGTCAACTAATACGGCTTATATCAATTACACAAATTGATCAAATCCACACCAATTGTCTTCTGCAAACGAGTGGAAGCTCAATTGTATCAAACCATCAATAACTAGACATCCTTCTTTTGTCATTATAATGATTTCAAACCCCACATCAATCGTGAACCCAACATCACAAGAACCCACTGTTGTGAAGGAGAAACGATGCCCACAAAATAAAGGGCTTCGGACAAACAATCAGAAATAAGCTATTACTTCTCAACATGGAATACTTTCTAGACAACCACTATTACATCCTTGTAATATACCATGTTGAAAAACCAAATGTAAGTATAATTTGCCACATTTTAATAACACCAAGGCTAGACCTAAGTTTTGGAATCAGATGAGAAATTGTCATTTTTGCAGGGGTGCAAGTCTATGTGGGTGTACAGTTATGAATTGTGATAAGGGAGTACCGCAAGAATAAAAAACAGAGCACACTATGAAGAATGTACAAAAAGTAGAAGAAAAGAGGGAAAGAAAAAAGAAATGGACTAAAGAATAAAAACAAACAAACAGGAAGAAAAAATAATCAGGTTAAAAGGTCGTTGGAAAAAGTGGCAACAGTTCATGTAGCCTGCATTCTTCTGGAAACTGGCAAATCATCGGTGTGATTCTGGTTGCCAGTGCAGTTAACAAAATAAACTTTGAGAAGGAGAAAGCTGCACTATGGTTCTCTCAAGTTTAGTATTGATGGCAGTTTTAAGGTAGAGCAAAGAGTTGAGGGTATTTTGGCTTTTGGGTTGTTTTAAAATGGCCAAACTACAGCCCAAAAAGTCATTTAAAAAAAACACTTTTTCACCATGGGTGCCATAAACCACTACGATGCCATGTCCATGGCAAGCACCACAACAGAAATGGTAGCGGTATTTATGTACAAATAGTGGATGGTAATGGTTGGCAGTACAACACACCAAACTGCTATTCATAGTGCCTCTAATCCTAATTCTGACCAAAGAAGCGTATGAAGGCTGATTGTCATTTTGTGCACGAGAATTCAACAGGGATTTTTTGTTACTGGATATATGCAAAACAACAACTTGTGCCCATCTTCACCAAATACTAAAAAAAAAAGTAGAAGATCGTTACTAGCTAATATCTACGCTCTAACTTGAAATGTTAAAATAGTTACCAGATTATTTTGTGTTATTAGGTACAAGTCCTAATATCTAACAGTAGAGTTGGTACTTCCTATTCTTTTTTTTTAATAGTAGAGTTAATCTCCCTAGCAATGCTGGTGATACAAAAACTTAGACATAGAAATTGGGAGAGATTACTTTGTGAAGTTTGCATATCAGTAGCAACTGGTTGGTAATTATCCTCATAAGAACCATTGTCAAAAACAAAAACAAAAAAAACAATTAGGTAAGACTAGACTATTAGTGAGTGGGTAACTAGTTAAAACAGGTATCGTCACATTAAGAATCCTATGAGGTATGGTCACATAAAGATTCCTATAATAACTAGTGAGAGGTTATATGTATACATAACGATATATAAGTGTCATAAGGAAATGCAGCTTTTATATATGTTATAAATATGTAAAAGAAGTAGTCAGAAGAGAATACAGTTAGAAGACCATATTATTATACCCTCATTTTCTCTTGCAACTTTTTAGTATCAAATTGTTCTCCTTCAGTAAAAAAGTCCATTGAAGCCATTGATGCCATGGCTAACTGGCCTATATACTCCTCAAAAAGCTCACTACCAAAAAGCATTGCAAAGATCGCTGCAGGATCAATAATTGCTTCCCTGAAAATAATGAATAAAAGACATAAACCAGCACAAGAGATTGATTTTATATAAAAAAAAATGCTCTAAAAATCAATAAGAGATTACAACTTTCCACATCCTATCATGCTTGATATTCAACTACTATGTAAAATCTTAATTTTAAAAAGGGAACTAACGTTGAAATTCCCGATTTTCCGTGAGCATCATAAGCTTGCCTTTGAGCTGGGTCACTCAGAACTTGGTAAGCTTCACCTAAAACCTAAAACCAGAGTATCAAACATATAGGGATAACTACTTAACATGGTTAAAATTATAGCTCTACATGATATATAGTAAAAAACAGTAGAACTAAGAATAATGATATTTGCATCATGATATTACTTGTTTTGTTGAAGACAGTTTGACACATGCAATGGGAAAATTGACAATAAGAGAAAGCAGAATAATATAAAACTCCATAAAAATTATAAGCATTTGGTGGTGCATATGATATTCAACAAGACAAATTCCAATAGGTGAACCAAGATATGACTTGTAGGTTGACTGGTAATAGAATGGCAGAATGCAAGTTATGTGATGTCTAACACACTGTCTCGAGAATGTGGTTGTTGATTTAATATTCAACAATTATATTTAGATCATAAAATAATTATACAGAGGAAAGTTCTTTTCATCAATTAACTAGACAGTCCAAGTCCAGGTAGGATGACATTCAGTGCCCTTAAAATTTAAATAGCCCTAAACTGAAATACAACATTCTTGCCTGAAAATTTTGTGCAGCAAGAGGGTCATTTGGATTTTTATCTGGATGCACCTGCCTTGCCTGCACATCAAGTATTGAAGAGAAGGTATAAATAACATAATCAAACCACTTGGTTTTGTTTTAAATCTTGGTAATAGAAGACAACCATTAAAACAGTCTGAATTTATATTCAGATTTCCAAAGTTAGATTGCTATTGGATGTACAAGCATTTCAACTTCATCGTATATAGGTTTAGCTAGCATTATATAGAGCAAACCATCATCGCGAGTTAACATCTCATTTTGAATTCAACAAAATGGACAGATCCAGCCATACGACTAGGCATCTGCTAATTTCTTTCTATTTAAACTGCAAAATGGGATTACACGGATCTGTTGAGGTTTAAGATAGCTTGCAAAGCAAAATAGTTATGTAGCTCAGAGCAAAATAGTTATGGGCACGAGAGAGAAGAAATACCCAAATAAGAACAAAGATAGCAGAATTACACTGTTACCTTCATGTAATAGGCTTTCTTAATCTCGGCTTCGGATGCCGTGGGGATGACTCCCAGCACGTCATAGTATTCGGTCTCCTTCACCATCTCGAAGCCCAGTTGATTGATCTTCCAATGAGAAAAACCCTGGAATTGTTAGATTTTCCCTAAACTGGGAGCCGAGAAGAGGACAAATGAGCTATGAAATATTAGTATTCCCAGTTGATGACTTATTCCATGACAAAACCAAAATGGCCTTTCCTAGATTAATTTTAAGACTTAAATATATATTTAGTTTTTATTTCTGCTTATTTAATTTGGTTCCTATTTTTATTTTATGTTTAATTAGGTTTTTATTTTCGTCAAATTATAGTTAATTTGATTTTTTTACTAACGATGTTTAAATAGTTAACGGTGTTAGTTTCTGGTTTTTTTAATTTTTTTTTAATTTTTTAATTTATTTTTAAATTTTTTAATTTCAAAAAAAATGGTCCACGTATCAAGTCACAATTGTGCCACGTGTCAATATAAGTGTCATGTGTCAGTTTGTGGTAGTATTATTTTTTTTGTTCAATTTAGTCTCTATATTCATTATTTTTGTTCCATTTAGTCCCAATTTTTATTAAAATAAATTAATTTTGTCCTCTTCAAATTGACACTAAATTTAATATCTTTTATACAAATTATATTAATATCTTTTCTAAAGTTGACCTTTACAATTATTATTTTTTAAATTCAATTATAAATTATTAAATTTAATTATAAATAGAATAAATTCTTATATTTAATTTCTAAATAGAATATAATTATTTAAAATATTATAAAAATATAATTATTAATTTTTTTTCTAATATTTATATTCTAAAATATTTTTAAAATTGATATATAAAAATATTTTAAAAAAATAAACTAATATTTGTAAAATTAACATTTACATATAAAATATTTTAGATTTTAATATCTAAAATGCATTTTAAATTTAAATATAAATTTTACAAATGTTAATATATATTTTTTAAATTTTAATAATATTTAAATAATTATATTTTATTTAACAATTGAATCTAAGAACTATATTCAATTAATAGTTAAATATTATAATTTATAATTAAATTTAAAAAATAAGTAATAATAATGTCAATTTTAAAAATTAAATGGTTCTATTTTAACAAAATTTGGGACTAAATTAAATAAAAATAACGAATATAGGGACTGAATTGAACAAAAATAACGAATATAGGAACTAAATTGAACAAAAAAAATAATATTACCATACGTGACACTAGCATTGACACGTGGCACAATTGTGACTTGACACATGGACACTTTTTTTGAAATTAAAAAAAATTTTAAAAAAAAATTTTAAAAATTTAAAAAAAATTAAAAAAATTAAAAAAAAATCAAAAAAACCAAGAGCTGACACGTGGCATGTACTGTTCAAAAACGTTAACTATTTAAACACCGTTAATGAAAAGGACCAAATTGATCACAATTTGGCGAAAATGAGGACCTAATTAAACATAAAACGAAAATATGGACCAAATTGAATAAAATCAACAAAAATAGGGACCAAATATATATTTAAGCCTAATTTTAACTATTTCTCAAAATTAAAACAAAAATAAAGGAAAGTATTAAAGAAACTGATATTGGTTATTATTTTCAATTTATGTTATCTTTATCCAGTAAATCTTCTTATATCCATGTGTTACAAATTTACTATTTAAAAAAAAACTAAAACTGAACTATTTTAGTTTGAAACAAAATTTAGAGTTTGAAACAAAATTTATTAATATTATAAATTTTTGTAATCCTCATTTTTACTAAATGTTTAAAATGGTCCTTATTTTTCAATTTGTGTTTAATTTAGTTTTTTTATGTGACGCCGTTTAAATCAGTAACGGAGAATTGTACAGTACATGTAATACACCCCACAGTACAATGGAATACAAACTGTGCCACCTGTTTGTATTTTTTTCATTGAAGTCGAGTTATTTGTCTATCTTGTTTGACCTATATTTCTTTTTCAAGTCAGTCACCTGGTGTAAGCAATAAGGGTTACTTTTTGTAACTTATAATTAAACTAAATTGATGGTACATAAGACAAATATCCATTGCATAACAAAAAAAAAAGATTGATTAGTAAATTTTAAAAAATTGTACAAGAAGTAATAAACAGCTCCCCACTTATTTTCTTATTCAGTCCCATTTATTCACTTTTTTTTTCAAGTCAGCCCCTAGTTCAAGAAATAAAGGTTGAATTTTTTGACATATATTAAAATTCGTGTACATAAGAGCTACATTGGATGACAAAAAAAGATTGATTAGTAAATTTTAAAAAAATTGTACGAGAAGTAATTAGCACCTCTCCACTTATTTACTTATTATGCTCCATTTATTGGCCTATTTTTTTTATTCAAGCCAGCCACCTAATACAATAAATAAATGTTGTATTTTTACACATATATTAAAATTTATGGTACATAATAAGTACATCTCATTGCATGACAAAAACAAGATTGATTAGAAAATTTTAAAAAATTATACGAGAAATAATATACACCTCCTTACTTACTTATTGTGCTCTATTTATTGACCTATTTTTTTCTTCAATTCAGCCACCTAATGCAAGTAACAACGGTTGATTTGTCTAACTTATAAAAAAATTAGTGGAACATAAAAAGTACATCACATTGGATGAATAAAAAAATTGATTACTAAATTTTAAAAAATTGTACGAAAAGTAAGACGCAACTCCCCAATTTTTTTTTTATTGACGTCCACTTATTTGCCTACCTTGTTTGGCCTTTTTTTTTTTCCTTATGTTAGCCACCTAGTGCAAGAAATAAGGGTTGAATTTTTTGACATATATTAAAATTCATGGTACATAAGAGGTACATCCGTTACGTAACAAAAAAAGTTTGATTAGTAAATTTTAAAAAATTGTACAAGAAGTAATACAAAGCTCCCCACTTATTTTTTTATTGAGCCGCATTTATTGGACTATTTTTTTATTCAAGTTAGCCACCTTATGCAAGAAATAAAGGTTGTATTTTTGTATATATATATTAAAATTTATGGTACATAAGAAGTACATCTCATTGGATGACAAGAAAAAACCAGTGCAAGCAACAAGGGTTGATTTGTCTAACTTATAATAAAAGTGGTGGTACATAAGAAGTACATCCTATTAGATGGAAAAAAAATTGATTACTAAATTTTTAAAAATTGTACGAAAAGTAACATGCAACTCTCCACATATTTTTTTCATTGGTGTCGAGTTATTTATCTATCTTGTTTGGCCTATATTTTTCTTCAAGGCAACGCACGCACGCACTCACACACGCTCGCACGCACGCACGCACGCACCCACGCACGCACACATTCACGCACGCTCGCACGCACGCATACACGCACGCATGCACACACGCACACACACGCACGCACACACTCACGCACGCACGCACACACGCACACACGCACGTACTCAATCACACACATACGCACGCACACATGCACACATGAACGCACACACTAACACACCCACCCACGCACACACGCACGCATGCACACACGCACACACGCTCATACGCACGCACGCACTCACTCACACACACACATACGCACACTCACGCACGCATACACGCACACACGCACCTACGCACATACGCACGCACGCACCCTCGTACACACGCACGCACACACGCACGCAGGCACACACGCACACATGCACACACGTACACACGCACGCACACACGTACACACGCACACACGCAGCCACGCGCAGACGCACGCTTGCACACACGCACACCTAAACACACACACACGCACACACGCACGCACACACACATACACGCATAAAAAACGGACACACGCACGCACACACACAGACACTAACACTCACACACACCCACACACGCACACGCACAATCACACACGAACGCACGCACATACCCACGCACCCACACACATACACACACAGGCACACACGCACGCACGCACACACACACACATGCACACACACACGCACCCACGCACACACACATGCACGCACCTACACACGAAGACATGAACACACGCACGCATGAATGCACACACGCACGCACACACGCACATACGCACACATGCACACACGCACACACGCAGAAACACACGCACGCTCGTACACACACACGCACACGCGCACGCATGCACGCACACACCCAAGCACACAAACACACGCACACACGCACGCACGCACGCACTCACACACACACGCACGCTCGCACACACGTACACAGCACGCTCGCACACACGTACACACACCCACACACGCACGCACACACGCACGCACACAATCACACACGCACGCACGCACATACCCACGCACGCACGCACACACACACACGCACACATGCACGCACGTACACACGAAGACACGAACACACATACGCACACCCGCACCCACGCACACAAACACGCACACACGCACGCACTCGCACTCACACACACACGCACGCACGCTCGCACACACGCATACACGCACGCTCGCACACACACCACACACACACACACGAACGCACGGACACACACACACACACACACACACTCACACACACTCACACACACACACACGCACACACACACACACACACGCACATACATGCACGCACTCACGCACGCACACACACACGCACAAACGCACGCACGTACTCACGCACACACGCACACACCCACGCACCCACGCAAGCACGCACACATGCACGCACACATGCATATACGCACACATGTACACACACACGCACGCACACACGCACACACGCAAACACGCGCACACGCACCCACGCGCACACGCATACACGCACACACACACCCACACACCCACGTAGCCACACACACACACACGCACACACGCACACACGTACACAAGAACACACGAACACCCGCACGCACACACATACGCACACACGCACGCATGCACACATGCAAACACGAACACACCCACGCACACACGCACACACACACCCACGCACACACGCACGCACACACTCACAAACACGCATACACAGACACGCACGCACGCACGCACGCTCGGACGCACGCACGCACGCACCCACGCATTCACGCACGCTCGCACGCACGCGTACACGCACGCATGCACACACGCACACATACACACACACGCACA
>Ga0099822_1006489_pt1 | contig 15225 bp, 10 predicted proteins | sample CowpeawhiteBW_FD_76839 | JGI IMG/M metagenome (GOLD analysis project Ga0099822, IMG submission 76839) | Root nodule microbial communities of legume samples collected from California USA - Cow pea white BW | ecosystem: Host-associated > Plants > Roots > Nodule | place: USA: California | collected...
AAAAAAAAAAAAAAAAAAAAAAAAAATATATATATATATATATATATATATATATATATATATATATATATATATATATATATATATATATATATATATATAGGGTTACTAATTGTGATAATGTTTTAATAATTTAAACAGGAATGAAGATATGACGATGACAAGTATTATGGTGGGGATATAAACATCTCCATATCCAGTGAAAATTTTCCGTCAAAACGGGAACGAGTTCAGACAATACCCACGTGAACATATTTATTTACTATCTCTAATTATCGATATATTTTACATTTCTATGTGAACTGACATTACAAGTCCTTTATACTATTATTCTCATCATCATCATCACAAATGATATAAATTTGGTAATAATTATTTTGGAAGTATATGAACAATTATTTAGATTAATTTGTCTAAACTCTTCCTATATCATGAAATTGTCACATTGTCTAATTTCATTTTAGTCATTAGAAGAAAAAAAAAAATCATTCTAACCCTGATAATCAACGGCGGACCATCTGAGGGACAGGGGAGCCACGGCTCCCCCAAAATTTTTTGGATTTTTTTAATATATATTTACATATATTTTTTAAATTATAATTATATATTATTTATATTAAGTTTATATTATGAAAAATAATAATAATAAATAAAATAATAAATGTTATGGAAATATTGATTTATAAAAAAGATTAGGATTTTGTTTTTGTTATAAAATTTTTCTACTATGTAAGTTATTATGAAAATGTGTGAAGACGAAAAAAATATGAAGAGATAGATTGGAAACAGAGGTTGGAGAACACATAGATTGAGATTGAAATATACATTATGTATGATCTCTCAGATATCAAGCTTAATATCTTATAATGATTTATGTATGTTAGATTTATGATTCTTCTTAGGATGTTTATCCCAAATTAGTATAAACCCTAATTATGATTTTAGGGATTCTTTTATAAAATTTGTATGAACCCTACTTATAATTTTTTCCAAATTAGTATAATCTTTAATTATGAAATTTAGGGATTGTGTGCCTATGGTAAATTTGGTAAAGTTTTGAATTTATACAGGAGAGATGATAAATTTATATTAGAAAGATTGTAATAAAGAGTAAAAGAATTATTGTTTTTAAGGAGGAAAGTTTTTGATAAAGGTGAAAAAAAATTGCATCTACGTTAATTAAACTTGAGAGATTTCATGAGAACCAAAAATTCAAGACAATTAAAAATAAATATCTCAAGTTCCTAGAGTTACAAATAATGAATTTAAAAATTCATTAGAACACAAACCGGGAAAAGTATCTTCAAATTTCACAATACTCACCAAATAAAATTGATGAGGTACGAAGGGCTTATCTAAAATGGTATTCATTGTTTGGTATTATGATATAATAATGAATGATAGTCATATTTTTCTGAATTCTTTTATTATGTGTGCTTGTTTTAAGTAGAAGAAATGAGAAAAAAAATGAAGATATTTTTTTAACTATATATATATATATATATATATATATATATATATAATATAATTTGGCATCCTCAAATTTTTTGTCCAAGTTCCGTCACTGCTGATAATGTTTTTAAAATTTAAATGAGTTGAGTATGAAAGATTCACATGCATGACTATCTAAGATTCACATAACATTTATAAATATAGTTGGAGCTTATTAATCAATGAAGTCGTTTATGTCAACAAGAAGAACTTAAGTATTTGTAGATTACCAGTTTGATCCTTAACAATTAGATCAATCTTATTAGTTTGCAGATTATTTCTCCTTTTATTTCTTATTTCTTGTAATTCCTTTGCCTCCACCCAACCAAAAGAACTAATTATGTGCTTACTACATTCTTGGTCTAAAATCCAAAAAATCTTGCAAATTTGTGATTTCTTTTTTTTTTAATCATAGTTGCGGGAACTTAATTAATTTATTTTAAAAATTCAAATATTATCATATAAAGGATGATTAATTGGGCTCAGTGACAAATAACTTGTGTTGTGAGATTTTGGAGATCACCTAACTGCTTATTTATAAAGTTTTCAAAGGCTTTTGTTATAATTTCACTTTAGTTTAAGGGGTTGAAGACTATTTTAACCTAGTTTCATGAAAATTCTAAATATGCTGCCACGTAGGTCTATGTTTGTTTTTTCATAGTTGGATTTTAATTTAGGTTAGTTTAATCGGACCCATCTTAGTTTGTTATTATTTTCAGTTTGTTTCTAGTTTATTTATTTTATTTCTAAACTTATTTTACGTATGTTTTAGATAAAATGCATTAATTATTTTCATTTTCACCACATGCATTGCACATAAGAGACTATGATGATTTTAGTATAAAAACATATACTCTAATCAAATATATTGATCAATCTTTTTCTTAAAACTGAAAACCAAATTCACAAATATTATTTTTGTACTAAAAAAAATGTAGAAATGTTTCTAAATTAATTTAACAATCATTTCAGTCTCATTCCTATTGAATACAATTAATTTAATTAATTACATATAAAAATAAAAAGAAAGGCTCAGAATGTCCCCAAACTTTTATTTAATTTTTTATTTATTTTTAAATAATCAAATTCCAAAATATACATTCCAAACTCCAACCATAAATGTATTTTTTTTTTCATCTTATATAATATAATTTTACAAAATCGTACTTATTAATAAATTTCAAAAAATTAAATTATTAAAGAATCAAACAGATCACACAAATAAAAGAAAAACAATACCAAAAAATTTAACCACATAACTTAGAACAATTAAAATATATTAATACACTAATTCTACTACATGAAAAATTATCTTATATTTATCTTAACTTCCTTCTATAATTATTACTTTTTAAATCAAAAATCGAAATTAAAAAAAAATTATAAAAACACCAATAAAATCATACCAAAAAAATAATTATATGCAAAATTATCTTATATTTTATTTTTCCATTATTAATTTTTTAAAATTTTGAACAAAATAATAATAAACTTAAGTTATTTAAAACCTTAAATATAATTTTACAAATTCCAACTTAAATATAAATATTATTTCATCTTAAATTTTTTTATCTTCATATTTTTTTTATTAATTTAAAAAAAAATCAGTTCGGTTCTCAGATAACCGAATTCCGACTGCTATTTCGTTCCACTTATGCACATATGAGGTTCAAAATTCAGGATATTGGGATTGAATTCTGAACTTAAGTAAAACCGTGCTACGGGGGTAATTCTTAAAAATAGTGTGCTACATGTGTCAATAAAAGCATAAAGTATGGTATATCAGAACAAAAATCTGCATTCAATATGATTAATTTTATAATGAATTTTTCAAGAACAATTGGCAAACATATAAAATCAACCTTTAAAGGAAGAAATCTTCCCCAACTCCAATGATACAATAGAAGCATGAGGACTTCCAAAACTTCTCAAACGTATACTGCTAAAATATCAGGAAATTGTCCAGCTGAAAGTCACTGTACACTCAGTTCTCACAAATAAGAGAGGACAAAATTTTTATAACATAACAATCTATTAGGGAAAAACAAAGAAAAAGAAAAAGGAAAATGAGCCTCGATTCATTGAAAGGGATATTAACACCAGAAAAGTGAATGAAAAATTCACTAAAATTTAGTACCATAGAAACCATTTGGTCCTGGGACTGAAATAGGTCGTGTGACAGGAAAGCCAGATTGCAGAAGTGGGATGTGGCTTTGAAATGCAAAGGGCTGATGTCCACTGGTTAGGACAGGAGGGGGCACACAAACTGGCATTGCTGGACCAATTGTCCCTCCTGCTTTTGCAAAACAGAACCATTATCACAAGGGAAATGCATGTCCTTCTGTCCAAATTCTTCTATTTCAATGCCAAAATCAAAGGACACTATTGTCTGGTTTGGACAAATTTTTTAATAAACGCTTACAAGAGTACAAAATAAATGAACTGTAAATTCAGTTTATGAGCTTCAGTTTTTGGAAGAGTTGAATGACAGCTTCTACGGAAATACTTATGAGTTTATAATAGGTGTTTATAGAGAGATGTATACAAAAATGATTATATACAGTTCTAGCATAAGCATAGTTTCAATTACTACTATGGTGTCAGAAAGGAAATGTCAAGGAGTGTCCTACACTTGTTAAAGATTCAAAAAATGAAAAGTACCGAGTTTCCAATATATTAAATGTTGTACATTTCATTGAATGTTTCTTTTAGGTATAATGCATAATAAGTGCCCTTTTAGAATCTTATTAGTAAAACCCAACAGAAAAGTTAAGATATTATTGAGTTGATGTCAAAATGTGTTAGTTATTCATTCACCGTGTAACTAACGAGTTCATTAAGATGACAGAAATAGCAACAAGATAATGCAATAAACAACCTTTCTTTTTTTTTTATAAAAAAATAAGATTTTACCTTGCTGCTTTGGAAATGGTACATGATGATTCAACAGAGGGCGAGCTGAGACTGGTGCAACGGTCGGTGTTCCATGAATTAAATCCTTCAATCATAAGCAAAAATGTAAAATGACTAAGCTAATGAAGGTCAAAACTGTAATAAACATTTCTAGAGGGAAAAAAATACTTACAATTTGATTTGACTGACCATGTAAATATTAAATCCTTAGTGTTTTTTAACATCTCCAATGTAATTAATTTATTCCAATTTTGGATCAAATTTCCTTAACTTAGACAAATTGAATTCCAAAAGTTACAGAGCATGCTATCTTACGTGGGAAAGTGGCTGAACATATACTAACTGGGGTGAACGTCCAATCATTACCTGCATTCAGAAAAAAGATAAACATGTGGTTGATTCTTCAGCATATAAATACTGATTAACTTCTAAACCAATTAGAAGAATTTACAAAAGAAAACTCAAATTAGATACATTGAACATAAGATCTTTTCGTACTTACAGCAGGAGAGCTTGGTTGCATATAAGCAGGTTCAGACAAAACAGGAGTGTAATGTGTAGGATACCGGAGTGGTTGATTTCTATGCGGCACATGTCCAATAATCTGTTGCCAAAGAAATTGTCAAATTAACTAGAATGTGTAATGAATAATATATAGTTTTAGATTACTCCTACATTTATGACATTTGGCATCAAATAGACATGCTCATTCAGGCACAGATGCAGATGAGATAAAATATCAGAAAATTTTATTTATACATACAGGTTGTGAAAACTGAGAGCCACTTCCACCATTTCCCACTGGCAAATTACTATATTGTGCAACCTTTACAGGCACCGAAGGCCGAGAAGCAAAAGTGTTGAATCCAGCTTCTGGTTGAATACTACCAACAGGTACCACAGGAGAGCTATTTTGTACGTATAACAAATTTGCCACAGAAGCTGATGATATAGGATTCACAAAAGATGGAGAGAAGGTTTTGGCGGCTGGATTGAGCTTAAACTCCTAATTGATTGTCAAGAAAAGAAGAAGTTAAAAGCATACCAACACCGATTGCAAGAAATTTCCATTATCTTAAACTTGGCACTAGCAATCCTATTATGCTGTTTGCAAAAGAAACTACACTGAAAATTTAAATAAATATACTCTAAGGATTTTAAAATGGTGGATGCTATTAGCTAAGGATCAAACCATGAAAAAATAATGGATCACTAATCAAAATGTTTAGAAATAATGTAACTAACAGAGGACTTGCGAGATGAATTATATGATTTGTGAAAGGTTCGGAGGATGATCCATGTCAACAGATAATGAAGCCCACTTAAAAAAAATTCATCTAATAAGAAACAAAAATGCATTTGATATGATTTACAATGATGTATAAATCCCAACCTATTTCTTTTTATACGGAGCAGTTTGGCCAAAGCTTCTAATGTAGGTTAAACTGATTTATTCACCTTAGCATTTATGGTAGAACCTGTACTCCTTGGAACAGATATTTCAATGGGCCTTGCTGGATGTGACTCTTTGATGAGATCCGCACCTTGGGTTGAATTTGTAGAGATAGACTCTGGTGAAACAGACCTTTCACCAAACCAATCATTGGCTTTAACAGATGCAGGAGCACTGCTGCAGAATAATCCACCATTAGAAGGATTTGATGTTCTATCTGTGCCTCCATGCTTAACAGCTACCTGTTGGCCTATACATGTATCATATCAGCTGTAATGTAAGTATAAGAGAATTGAATAAGAAAACAGAATCATGTAAGCAATCTCCTAATCTTTTTCCGGGAAGAGGGGACTTAAGAAATTCAGGATGGGCAACCATAGTCCATACTAAATCCCAAATCAAATTAGATTTAGCAGGAGTTGGTTAACTAAAAAGGTATTGGTAATATTACGTAAAAAAATCTTGGAAGAAAAATAGACAGGGAAAATGTTTTCTCCTTTTTCTGTAATCAGAGCTTTACTGATACCAAGATAGCAGGATGCCAATGCACAAAAAGTTCAAATTGAGAACAAAGGTGGCTTTTTCAGCAGCAGGTGTTTATATGGTTGAGGCACATGCTATCAACATTGCAGCCCAAATAAATAGGGCACCAGGAGGCCTTCACATTTGAGTGACTAGGTCTAGAATGTTCTCATAGCATCAGACTAGCACTAATTTGTTACAACTGTGATGCAGTTGCATTCATTCCTTTTGCTATATTCCTTTTTAGTTGCCTACAAGTGCAGAGAGTCAATGATTGTATTGTACTGAACCTATTCTGACATGGTTGAATGAAAAAGGCATGGAAGAACCAATCTATTACAATACGTATGGTGGTTGTAGCTCTTCCTCTAAGCCCACACATAAATCTTGATATCAGGGTCAAGGTTTCAAATTGCAGTTGCCATGTGGTTTTGTCATAATTCTTGACATTGAGGAAAATTATGGGCAAATGCAGCCACAATTACCGTTGCAATGTGTCTGCACTAAGCCCAAAATTTTGAAGTTGAGTGAAATCTCAGAATTGGAATGCCTTTTAAACCATAATCAGGATAACAAATTTGGTTATCGTGCACGTCATTACATGCAAAATTAGCTAAAGTGCACAATACAAATATCCAAAACCATTATACTTAAGCCATCTCAATATACACTGCTAAGGATAATTTTCAATACAGTAGATTTTGGAGAAATCTAACTCACTTTCATGCCTTGAATTGGGACTTTGAATCCTTTCCTCCTGTGGAAAATCAGAGCTTTAGAACTAAAAAATTCAAACCATCAAAATTTATGGAAATCCTGCTCAATATGCATGTCTACATACATTTTTTTCATTAAAAACCTCAGACTTCTGCATGTGGTCATCGGCTTTCCCATCTAAGTTTGACCTTTCATCTCCGACTTGTCTGTATAATAAAATTTGGCAGAAACACAAGAATGAAATAAAGTAATTGCATAAATTTGTAATTTTACAATACCTTTTCTAACAAATCCAAATTCACTAGTTAAAAAAACCGGAATCAATTAGTCGCAAGAAGATAATTTTACACCAGAAAGAAAAATCTTAACAGTTACATCACATTTTATATAACACAAATACGTTTGCAAAAATGTATATTAGCCTATCATAGTTTAAGTTTTTATCATTGAAAGTAGAGTTATCCCCACTCTGTCATAAGTTAAGTTTTTAGCTCTAAATAAGTAGTGTTATCCCCATATTTATGTAATTAAAAGTCCATTTACTTTTCTTTGTTCTCCTTAAAAGGGACTCAGTTGCAGGGGAACATTAAAGAGCATGAAAGGATGGACTCTAGACCATTACTGAAATAAGTCAAGCAAAATCATATTCACAAAACTGCATATCTAGCTTGTGTAAATAAGGACTAGTTCAATGTCCATTTCCAAATGAAAACAACAAAGCATAATGCTCCAAATGGGTATACAATGTGGAAATGCCATTGGCCTATGTAAGATTATAAATTTAGTTTCTACTAAGAAGGGTTTTCCACGCAGTAAATTATTGATTCAAGTATGATGCCGCCAAATGTGGAAACCAGTTTTAATGTGACTAGTTTAAACTTGTTTCATAAATAAATTTTTAAAATAAAAAACTGAAATATATTATTTAACGAAGTGTTTTTATGTTAGTATAATTTCCTTTGATCTTATCATGAAATACATTATTTAGTGAACTTTCGTCAGAAACAAAAGTGGATGACCAACTTAATGCCTCTTCCTCTCACGAAAGTGAAATTTGAAACACAACACTTTTCATATTGTCCTCAATGCTTTTAACCCACATTTCATGATAAAATATATCCAATACCATTTGGTAGCACCTCAACTACTAGTTAAGAAGGTAGCTTTAACATGGCCAAATCAAAGGCCTAGGAACCATAAGCCCCCACTACAGGTAAGCATATCTTGATCATGTTATGTATGCATGACCAAAGGTGATGAGCAACACATATAATCCTGTTGGACACAGGTCACACCACCTGACACCTGTATTCCTTTTGTAGCCTTTTCCTATATTACTGTTTTTCTAAGATAAGCTGTGAACCCTAAGCTTTCATAATAAAAAATCTAACCATAATTTTAAATGGGCAAAGCTTCATGATCAACATTTTCATAATAAAGAGGTTACTTGAAGAGAACAAATTTACACAAGAGCCAAAGGAGAAATAGAGAAATTGGTGTTGAACAAAAATTCTAGTTATACATATTTTGCTCGATAAATAAGAACATGGATCCTTGAGCAACCAGAAAATTGAAGTTGTGAGAGCATTTAACCACATTAACTTCGGTTTCAGCCATGGGAAATTAGAAAATGGCAGTAAGAGCACCCACTTATTCAAATGGAAACTTTTGTAGAGAAGACTACTCAACAATGGCATGTCAGGATGTGTGTATAAGGTGTTTGAGGGGATATTTTTTGCCATAGAAAAAGTGTAAACCAAAAGATAAGAAGGCAACAGGCAAACAAGGAACATAAGATGAATGCTTCCATTGGATGTTGGTTATAAAACAGTAAAAACTAACTCAAGTATACATAAAACACATCTCTCCATGCATGTGAACAAATTTGAATGGAGATACCATAGTACCTTGATTGATTAACTTGATTTGCATCCATTAAGGGCTTTGTATGATTCTCTGCCTCACGCGTTAGGCTCTCAGAAGATACATTATCGGCAACTTCTTCTTCATTATCAACAGTTATGTTTTCACCAACACCATCTGCCGAAAGCATTACTTCCTATGCACAAAACATGTACATTAGTTAATTACACTCCAGTTCGATATGTTTGAATTCATGTGGATATATTGCAAACCGTGTGTGTCTTACCTTAGCAACAACTTGCACAAGATCACTGGATAAAATCACCAATGTATCCACAAGGCCCTCATTTCCAACATTGCTGATGCCTTTTCCCATCTTGGTCATCCTTGCTTTCTTTAAAACAATACCTGGTTATGGCATAAAGCAAAGGAATGATGAGTTTTAGTCATATAAAAGATGTTCACTAAAACTCAAACGAGGCTTTATGCCAAAACTTAATAATTAAAACATTAAAAACAAGATCTGCCTTTGCTGATAACCCATTTTGATCTGTCTATATAATCATAAACAAGATGATTTAATGCTCTTCTTACCCCAAAAGCTAATTAAACCTCTCATGCAAACGACTTCATTCAGTAATCCTAGATCCAATACTAAAACAGCAGTTATATTATTCATTTTGTCTCAGTAGTTGTCTCATATTACATTTCAGTTCTTATATTAGAAAGTAACAAGTTCGTAATTTTGCAAAGTTTTTTATCTTGTAGAGAATGATTACAACCATAAAAGTTTTTATAACTGTTTTATATCATTAGAGTTTTATCTATTACTATTGATAGCAACAAAATTTACCTTCTTATGCATCATAAGGACTACCGATTTCTCATCAGGGACTAAAACTTAAAGTGTAAAGCAAATAAATGAATAGTTTAACCTAAAACAATGCTTGAACTAAAAGAAATAAATTCGATGACAGAATTTATTCCATATCAATTTGTCATATTTTGTCGGGTAACAACAAAACAATTGAAGCTAAAAAGAATCCAGAGTTTCAGGATCTATGATTAATGCTTCAGCAGAAAGAAATGAAAGTGTGAAGGGAGGAATGCGAGAGGAAGAAGAAGTGGACCATAATCGGCATGAGCAGAAGTAGTGTGGAAGATTCCAGAATACACAGAGCCATCCTTGACATGAACATCCACTGGGAGACCTACGATGCATACGGTGGTCAAAAGCAGGGCCTCGCCGAGCGAATCACAAGAAGGTGAAGAATGATTATCTGGGAAGGAGTCCCTGTTTCTGCAACCCATTTCAGATTTCTTCTTCTTCTCTCTCTCTCTCTCTCTCTAGAATATTCTGCTCTTCTGCTGTTGCAATTGGATGAAGAGATCTGACAATTGCGAAAAATGAGTTTGGTTACGAGCAAGAACAAGCACGATGCACACACACGTTGGTATTGTGGTTCCTTATATTATTCGTGCCATGTTTTCCTTCTCTCTTTTCTCTAACCTAAAACTAAGTACAAGGATTGTTGTATACTTTGCAACATTGGCACTGTTTTCTACAGTAATTCCATTTATTTCCGAGTAACAATTCTTCTATCGGTTTATTTACTTTATTATTATTATTATTATTATTATTTATATATATATATATAAACTTAAATTTATTAAATTTTAATTTGTTATTTAGATAAAGTATTTTAATTAATATTATGATTTTTGCCTCTTTCATTTTTCTCCTTTCTTTACTCTTTCAACAATGTTTTTTTTTATCTTTTATCTAATTTTCTTTCTTCAATCATTATTTTTTTCATAATCTCATTATGCTCTTTACTGGGTGAAAAGTTAAAGATAATTTGTAATTGATTATATTTTCAAATTCTTGTATACTTTAAAGATTATGTATTTTTTTTGTCATCAATCTTGGTATTTTTTGAGAAAAGTATTATTCTCAATTTAGTTAAGCTCATATTGAAATTTGGTTCTATTTAGATACTTTGTTTTATGTTTTTAAATGTTGAGTAGTTCTCTTGCTTGAGCTGGAAATTTATTTGGAATAAGAAATTTCATGTAAGAACAACTACTTATTTTTTTGATAAAAGTTTAGGATAGATGATTTCGATCTGAAAGTGACTTATGATCACAAAATTTTGGCTTTAATGGAGGATGATGTTTTGTTTGGAATTTGTGTGTTTGAAATAGAGTGTTATTTGTGTTTTATTTAATAGATGAATTGGTTCAGAATGTTTTGAATTGAACACCATCAAATTGACTTTTGACAATTTTTTCTTATAATCTTAAATGACATCTTTTAAGTAGTTTTTTATTTTTTTATTTTCCAATTCCTTTTGAATATGGTTTTTGGATAAGTACAGGTAACTTCTATATACAAACAACAAATGAAAGCAATTGACCAAATGAAGCTAGCTAGAAAAGGCATTAATAGTTGCATGAGAAGATCTAGATGAGGAGGAAGAAAAAACAATTGATGAATGTTTGAAGAACTTGGATTCAACAAAATAAATCTCATAAATGAAGTAGAAGTTGAAAAGTTGGAAGAGAAGGGTAAAGTTGAAGACAAGTACCGGAGTTAAAGGTATTATTTACCTCCACATTTTAAATACGGTTTTCTTGCAAATGGAGGACACAAATTAGTGGTGATCAACCTTGCTCTAACTTCTTTAAAGGAAGAAAATTTATCTCAATGCTCAAAGCCACTGAGTGTGCAATATATTGGAATCTTACATGTAGGGGTGGGCATGGATTAAATTTTTAATGATCCAATTCACATCTATTTTAGATCCAAATAATTAGATTAAATTTTTGACCCAAATCCATTCTTTTAAAAAAAGTAGTTTGGATTTTTAAAAATTCAGATCCAAATATTTGGATCAAGATTTAAATCCAATCCAAATATTTGGATCAAGTTCAAAATCCATAATCCATTTTTTATAAAAAAAATTTAAATTGAATTTTTTAAGACTTGTGTCATTAAGGCCAACATGCCTTATTTCGTACAGGTCGCCAGGCACGGCCCGTATGAGTCGTCAAGCCGACCCATCCTAGTCCATCTGAGTCTTTGGGCCCGTCGTGCCCGTTCGGGTCATCGAGCCCACCGTGCCCGTTCAGTTTTTCGGGCCCGCTTGGCCCATTCGGTTCTTTGGGCCTGCCTGGCCCGTTCGGGTCATCAGACACGTTTGACCAGTTCGGGTCTTTGGGCCTACCTAACCCATTCGGGTCTTTGGGGTCGCCTGACCTGTTTTGGTCATCGGGCCCGCCTTATCCGTTTGATTCTTCGAGCTCGCCTGACTCATTTGGGTCATCGGGCCCGCCTGGCCTGTTCAGGTCTTCGGGCCCGCCTGACCCGTTCGGGTCATCGGGCCCGCCTGGTAGTTCGGGTCATCGAGCTCACCCAAATTTTCCGGATTGTTAGGCCCGATCGACTCGTCCGGTTTGTCGGGCCCGCCTAGCCCGTTCATATCTTTAGGTCCGCCCAACCTCTTATAGTCGTCGGGCCTGCCTGATTCGTATAGGTCGTCGAGCAAGGTCCATTTGAGTCTGAATTTAGCCTAGTCCATCTTAACCTTTAGCTTAACCCAAGTAAAAATTTAAATTGAAAATTTGGATTGGATTTTTTGGATTATCCATATTTGAAAATCTTGATTTATAAAATGGATATCCAATCCATAAAATATATAAAATGTAGATTAGATTGAAATCCAGATCCATTAAATGGATTTTAAATGGATTGGATTTTTAATAAAATGGATTTTTAATGGATTGGATCAGAGCAAAAGTGGATTGGATCAAGAAAATTAGATTTTTTGTCCATCCCTATATGATATTCTTATTGTATGAATAAAATTCACATGAAGCAAAATTATAAGATTGTAGCTCAACCTCAAAAGTGATTAACTCTACAATGAAATAAGTAGTCAATGCATGAATGATCTATCCAATTTGTAACAATGTCTAGGTTAATATGATTCAGGTAGTTTCTAAATGGAGGTATGATTGTTATGAATAATGATAAAAATTAGTTAATCTCTACTAAAATAAATCACTAGTTGTGAATGTGTCTAATGTTAGAAAGGTTAGAACAATAAACATTCTATTGTTTCATGGATTGTTACTCCAATCATAATTAGATCGTTGTAGATCTAAAAGATAAAAAGAAAGCAACTTTTACTTGTCCTTTTGGTGTGTTTGCTTATAAGAAAATGACATATGGGTTATGTAATGCATGCACAACATTCTAATCTTGTATACTAGCAATCTGTTTAGATATTGTAGAAAAATATATTGAAGTATTCATGGATAATTTTTCTATCTCTGATGCTTCATTTGATCACTATTTGGAAAACTTGAACACTATGTTGAAGTGATGTGTTGATGCCAACCTTGTGCTAAATTTGGAAAAGTGCCATTTTATGAAAGCTTAAGGTGTGGTTTTGGGACACAAAATTTGTGCAAAAGACATTAAGGTTGATAAAGTTAAAGTGGAGATTATTGAAAAGCTTAAAACTAAGCATAAAAGTGCAAGAGGAATTTCCAGATGAAAAACTATGAATGGTGTAGGAAAGACCATGTATTGTTGACATGGCAATTTTCAAAGCAGTAGGTGCCACTCCTCATAATTTTAACCTGCACCAAAAGAATAATTTTTTTATAGATGCATAACTCTATGTGCCTCACCTTTTTAAAATAGGAACCAATCAATTACTAAGAAGAAATGTTACAAGTGAGGGGTGTAAGAGCATTCCATTACACTATCACAAATCTCCTTATGGTGGGCATTTCAATAGAGAGAGGATTGTCGCAAAATCCGAAACAATCAAAAGTAGGAAAAAAAAATAAAAACAAAGAAAATCCCAACAAAACCCCAACGAAACGCGAAACAACAATCCAAATTGCAAAAAACAAGTATACAAAACGTGAAATGAAAAAAAAGGAGAATTGCGTAATTTTTTAATTTCAACTAACCACCACATGCAAGGAGAACATGGCGGAGCGCGATGGTGGCTTGTCGGAACAAGAGCAACGGTGGCTTTGTTTGGAAAAAACGAAGAGCTGCTGCTAACGTAGGTTGGCACGACGGAGGTTCGCGCAGTGGGACAAACCAACGTGTGACGAACTAGTGGATGCGTGGGACGAACCAACGATTGTTGTGGAATCCAAATGATCGCAGCAGCGTGGAAGGAGGCTCGACTGTGGCTGACGGCGCGAATGGAGGCTGGATGATGACAACTGTGGACGGAGGAGGCTCGATCAGAGGACAACTAACGCGAATGTTGCGTTGTTGATAAGTGTCTAGAATGCGTAAAGTTTCTATATAAACATGACACTTATCATGCTTTAATTGATCATATTTTGTAAGTAAACAACCAATTTTATCTTATAATTATAGAATGAGATATTAAAAAGAAGAAAAATAAGAAATTGATAAATTTTTGATGATTTTAAGTTGAGAAACTGGTCTCAAATCGTGGTCCAATCAAATCATCATACATGTATTGGATGTTTCATGGCATACCAAAGTGGGAGGAGAGAGTCTTGCACATTAAAGCAAGGACTCATTCTATTAGGAGTTGAGAGATCACACTGGGTTTGGAGTCCTTAGGTTCTAGTGTATCAGAGATGAACCTAGATCTACATAGAAAGAGTACTCCCAAGACATTGAATGATTTGCAAAGTAAGTAAACAAGATGATAATGTTGTAGTAGAAGAAGATGAGATGAAATCAATTCATAACCCCTACTCCGTTCAATCTATCTAATAACTACTATTTTTATTTACTTGCACTATCAACAAAAAATCCAAAAGTCAAACTACCAATATACTTGTTAAATCCCTTGGATACGACACTTGTTGATACTACTACGTACCAATACACTTACTGGGAAATGGTTGTTGTAAAATAATCATCAGTTGTGGAAGACAAAAAACAGTGCATTCGCGTTTTGAATCCCTAACTTGGTATATGGATTTAGTTTAATTTTTAATCAAGGTAAAATAGTGATTTTTTGCCTCAGTGCAATTTTAACCGAGGTAAAATAGTGATTTTTGGCCTTGGTTCAATTTTAACTGAGGCCAACTGCCCCCTTTTCCAATTAATTTTTTTACTTCGGGTCAGGGAAACTGAAGCTTAAAAGGCTTTATGGCAACGAGTGTACGGCAACCGAGGCAGAAAAGTATATTCTTCTTCGAATATTGAGGAAAATGAGACAAAAAGGCTTATAGGAATTGGAAAATTTCTACCGCTC
>Ga0099822_1006491_pt1 | contig 15224 bp, 8 predicted proteins | sample CowpeawhiteBW_FD_76839 | JGI IMG/M metagenome (GOLD analysis project Ga0099822, IMG submission 76839) | Root nodule microbial communities of legume samples collected from California USA - Cow pea white BW | ecosystem: Host-associated > Plants > Roots > Nodule | place: USA: California | collected...
AATATAAATATAAATATAAATATATATATATATATATATATATATATATATATGCACACTTATTTAATGTAGAATAAATTTATTAATAAATGTATGGAATCAGGTTCTTTACTTTTATTATTTATTTATTGACAAATTTATAAAGTCTAAAGTATATGTATTTTTTATATATTATATATAATAAATATTTATTTATTTTGTTATTTATTCTTCGTTATTTCTCTTTGTTCTTTATTATAATTTAGTTGTTGTCTACTATTCACTATTTATTCATTTATTTATAATATTTATGTTTAATAATGGTTAAACTTAAAACTCAAAAAAATATTGTTAGCTTTGCAATTGTACATAATATTATGTATTACATATTACATTAGATACCATTAGATATTTGATAATTCAAAATACTTTTACTTAATTGAAGGTGAGAAGATTTTTGAAACCAATGTAAAACTTTTTCAAGAAAGTAGGTAGATTTTTTTAAGTATTTTTCATTTAAAATTATAATACAATAAATTCAAATATAACATTATATTGAGACACACAAAACCTCGTTGATTTCTTCATAATTAATGCTAATTAATGGCAAAAAGACATTGGAAGAGACTAAAGTTTACATTGGAAGTAGTGTTGGAAGAAACTGAAAAGTTATTTTTATTCTTTTCAACATCTTTTAAGTTTGGAGGATGAAAAATAAGATTTGAAACCGAAAAGTAGTGTTGAAAGAAACTGAAAAGTTATTTTATTCTTCTCAACATCTTTTAATTTTTGGATAATGAAAAATAAGATTTGAAAAGTATATAAACTTCTTCGATAAGCTAGGTAAAATAAAAATAAAAGTCTTAATTTTTAATTTGATAAATAAATAACTTTAAAGAAAGTAATTTTATTTTCATTTATTATTATTATTATTATTAATTAATTAATAAAAAATTATTAATTTATCATATTCAAAAAAATGTGTAATATTTAATGATTATTCTTAAAACAAAAATTATAAAATACCATTTAAATAAAAATATTTGATAGTTACAAACTGAGTCATTATGTATTTCTTTTAATTTTAAATTATAATTCTTTTTTTTTACTATGAAATTTTTAGAATGTGTGTTATGGATTTAACCTATTAAACTTTAAGAAATATTGATTGGAGCAAGAGCTTTATTTTAAGTTTGTTTGTTGAAAAATTTAGAAAATTTGGATTCTACCTTTATGATTTGCATTTATTTTAAAAATAAATTGTAGTTTATAATTTTCATTTACTTCAGTATTATAATTCTCAAATAGTAAATATTATCTTATAAAATAACATTAAAATTATATTTGAAATTATTCACTCTCAAGGCTGCAAAACATTTTAGTAAATATCGTGTAATATTTCTAAATTCCACACAAAATCTTAATCAATTTGTTTATTACAATTTTTGATTTAATTTATTCTAAAAAAATTAGTTATTTTCTCCAAGAAACTTTGAATTTTTTTAAAAAATTGATTACATTCTCGAAGAAAAAACTTTGTAAAGGTTTTTAAAGTGTCTTGGTATGATACTTATTGCTTCAAAACATTAATTATGCAGACAACCAATTATGTTTGTTTTTTTGGACATGGCACTCCCTCACTAATTAAATGAATGTTGTATCTTCCCATGCATACCTTCTCCAACATGCCATTTCCAATATCTATCAAACATAAATGTTCTACCCAAAGATTAAATTTTCTGCATTGGTTGATGTGCTCTTTTATTCTTAGGAATTGCGTAAATGTCTTGGGCACACATTTGCATCTTCAACAAACATCTTTTGGCTCCCTTATTCTTCTCAAACACCCACCATATTCATCCTTCCAAAAAACATTGCAGGTCTGTTATGTGAAGAATAAAATTTGGAAGAAAAAGAAAAAAAAATATAATGAAGTTTTAAAACTGAAAAATTGTTACTGACTATTATCAATATATTAAAGTCATTCAATATTATATATAAAATAATTTCATAAGATAAAATAAAAATAATTAAATATAAAAAATGTATGTTGATAATGCTCAAAAATGCAGCTTTGAAGTCTGTTACTACACTTTGTTATCTAAAGAAAAAAATGAATGAAGTTTTAAAAACGAAAGATTGTTAGTCAACTCTGTTAATAACAAAATAAGAGATTTTTTAAAGATAACTATTGATTAAACAAGTTTAAAAAATCTAAATCATCCCGCAGATAAATATTGATTCAACATGTTTCACCTTTCTTATGTTGCTCAATGAGTTCATTGAACTATTTTGCCCAAAATCTTGATGGATGTCCTTACCTCAATTAGTTAATGAATTTGGCAGAGAAAAACTTGATCCAACTGTTAAATACTACAAAGAAAATGAGTTAGATATTACATAGGGTAGAAGTAGAAAAAATCAGACAGAAAAAGAAAAGCATTGACCTTTTTTGGTGTTCTTCAATTAGTTAATGAATGACAAAGAAAAAGATGGGTCCAACAGAAGAATAATACAAAGAAAAATAGTTAGATACGTAGAATAGAAAACATCGGACAAAAGAAGAAAAACTTAGACATTTTTCGCATTCTTCAATCATTTCATAAATCTCACAAAAAAACCTTGATCTAACCGACAAATACTACAAAAAAAATAGTTACATATGATAGAAGAATAAAGAATCAAAGAGAAGAACAAAATTTTTTACCTGTTGGGTGTTTTCCATATGTTTAAGAATCTGACTGGAAAACATTCATCAAAAATAGAAATGCTACAAAGAAAGGTAGTGAAATATGGTCGAAGAACTAAATATATGAGAGAAGACAAAAAATTATTGCCTTTTTTGTGTTATTCTTCACAGTGTTCATAAATCTCACAAGAAAACATCAATCCAACAGAAAAATACTACAAAGAAAAGTAGTTACATATGGTAGAAGAACAAAAAAATCACAGAGAAGAAGAGAAGTTGTTACCTTTTTGGTGTTCTTCATCGTGTTCATGAATCTCACAAGAAAACATTCATCCGACAGAGAAGAAATACAAAGAAAAATGTTTAAATATGGTAGAGGAACAAAAATCGCAAAGAAGCAAAAAAGTTGTTACCTTTGTGGTGTTCTTCACAGTGTTCATGAATTTGAGAGCAAAACATTCATCCATCAGTGTAGTTAAATATGGTAGAACAACGAAAAAACACAGAAAAGTTGTTACATTCTTTGTGTTCTTTGTCGTGCTCATGAATCGCAAAACATCCTCGAACGAAAAAATACAACCAAGAAAAATAGATCTGTTAGCAAAACATTCATCTAACAGAAATACAACAAAAATAAGTAGATATGAGAGCAAAACATTCATATGTAGAGACGAAAAAACGCAAAAAAGTTGCTACCTTTTTTTTGTGTTCTTCATTGTGCTCGTGGATCTGACTGCAAAACATCCATAGAACAGAAAAATACAACACAGAAAAGTAGATCTGGAGAGCACAACATCCATCCAACACAAAAATACAACAAAAATAAGTAGATCTGAGAGCAAAACTTTCATTCATCTAACATAGAAATACAAAAAAAAAAAGTAGATCTGTCAGCACAAAAATCATCCAACCAAGAAATACAACAAAAAAAACTTAGTTAAATATGTTAGAACAGCGAAAAAATGCAGAAAAAATTGTTACCTTTTTGGTGTTACTCACTGTGCTCATAAATCTGAGAGCAAAAATTCCATCCAACCGAGAAATAAAGTTTGAGAAGAAGAAAATTGGTGTAAGGTAGATGGAGGACGAACTGGTGGAGTAAGAGAGAAGAAGAAAAGTTGAGAGGCTGAGAGGAAGAGAGGAAGCTGAAGATGTTTGAATGTGTAAGTGAGAAAGAGAGAAGAAGTTGAGAACAACAGAGAAACCCTGAAGATATAGAAGAAGATGAACAGTTTAGGATGTCTGTGAGTGAGAAAGAAGTGAGAAGGCAGAGCAAGAGAGACAGAGAAAGAGAGAGAAAGAAGTGAGAAGGTGGAGGCAGAGAGATAGAGAAAGAGAGAGAAAGAAGTTTCAATTAAACCTTACGTGGTATCTACAAAAGAGGGAGAGGAGCGGATGGTGAGAAGTACAAAAGAGAGAGATGAATTTGTTTTTCAATTTTTTTTTTCTACATTCAAAATTCTGAGAGCTTGACACATCAGCGTTTATTCCTTTTGTAGATAAAAATTTAAAATGAGAAGTAGATCAAATATATTATTTAATTGAAAAACTTACCTTTTGTTAGTTCAGAATTGTGATGACACATTTCAAGTATATCAGTTGGTTCAATTCAGTCTCATCCGCATACCCTTTGCTCTTAAACACCCTTCTCACCTCATATTGTGCTTTTTCCATCACCTTTGATTTCTCACCATTTCAGTTCCAGCACTAAAGACATCCTACAAAACAATGGACCAAGAAACTAAATTTTTTTATCAATAGTAGACAATTCATTGAAAAAAAATGTGTTGAAAAGTATTGATAATGTTCTTTTTCTTTTTTTTATCAATACTTGATTTCAATGGGATGTGGTTATGAACAATGTGGCCCCTGCTAAAAGTTAAATTTGTTATTTGTTTATGGTAATTTCTTTAACAAGCTCAAAAGAAATTAACTAATATAAAAACAAAAAGGGTAATAATTAATTTCGACTTAGTTATCTTTGTCAAGTGCGCCTAAAACAGTATGCTTCCATGGAATGACTTCAAATAATTTTTCAGTTCTAAACTCCTCTTAAAGAGCCTTTTCTCTTTAAACATCCAATAATCCTGCATCCCTTAGTGGTCAAAAAGGTCAAAAACAATTTAAATACATCCTCCACCAACCTTGAAAACACATTTTAAAAACAAAATCGTAACAAGAATTTCAAACATTAAAACAGATAATACCTTGGATAATGTGATTGATCCTTATCTTAATGGAATTGAGTTCGGAATGTCTGCTTTAACATTTTCATCAGCCAAAAGATGGTGCAGGGGAGCATTCTTGTTTGGTTGTTGATAGCCTAGAAGAATATCAACTAAATCCTTTTGATCAGCTTCACACAAGTGGCCTTTTTTCTTAGTTTTGTGATCTTTAATGATCTTGCCCAATATCTCATAAGTATTTCTGAACAATTTTTAGATTTAACCTTCACCAGACTGAACATTTGAAGCCATGTAATGCAAGGATAGAGATCAGCAACACAAAGTCCTCCAGCAAGGAATATAGCCTCCTCAATTAAGGATATCAACCCTTGCTGGTGCTTGCACTTTTCAGCAATAGCTGCTCTAGCTCTTATTCCGTATGTGAGAAAGTAAATCTTCTCACTGATTCTTTAATGAATTCCTCTTCCCATATGGACCTGAAACATTGCACCCACTATGAGGAAACTGACCCATTGGAAAAGATGATATCATGTGTTTTCACAATCTCTTTGGCCATTTTTGGTGAAGAAACAATGAGGTTTGATACTGTCCTAGTTTTAGGTGCATTAAGGGTCCATACTTTTAGAACATAATGGCGGCGAGATGAGGTAGAAGGTAAGGTGTATGTTTACTATGAGAGGAAAGTAGTGTTGCACAAAGATCGACTAGAAGCATGCAATAATATTTATATAATAATTTCTGCATAACCTTAATCTGCATTGTTAACCAAGTCACAATCATTGGTGAATAACTGGATGAATGCGGCCTCATTGGGAATTTTGGGAAGGCCAGTAATTGTGGCTTGCTTGAAAATCATCCATATATGAAAAGTTCTTTTACTCAATGGAATAATTGTTAATTTGGTGTTCCTTGACGTGCAAGATTTGAACTGTTGTTCATCTTGATCCATCAATATAGCCATTTCTGATAGCCAAACTACGAAAGTAAAGATGGGGATTGCAATGTGGTGATATGCTGATGCTATATTACTTGGCAGTAGGCAAATAGCCTGATGCTATATCACTCTTCTCTGTTTCTCTGTTTTTAAGATAATAATACAATTCATATTCTTTTACTTGTGCCTTCTGTTTCTTTAGTTTCTCTTGTTTCCCTTGTAGTCCTCTTATCCGTTATTCGTTATCATGTTATTTTCTATACTATATTGCTATATTGTCGACATTCAACACCCTGCAAAATAAATTCAATTCTATAATTTCAAACAAACTACCCTAATGATGAAAATAACTTTTTACTCTTACACGACTAAAGAGGTTAACAACCACATTTTCATAATAAGGAGAACACTGAAACCTATTCTAAGCACTTTTCGTCTTCTTATTCGTTATCTGGAACATGTTATTTCGTATACTGCTATATTACCATCATTCAACACCATGCAAAACATATTCAATTTTATAACTTTAAACAAACTACTCTAATGATTACTTATCTACCAAAAAATTTCCCACATATACCACAAGAAAAACCCGAACATCACCACGCACTTTTCCCTTTTCCCACCCTTAATTATGTGATCTATACATCAAAATGTTTCTGTGCCAAGTATTTTCATTACCCTACATCTATGTTCGGCCTCTTTACCTTTGCAATGAATTCAGTCTAAGACTAGTTGCATCTGCTCTAGCTTTCTTATTGTTTGAAATAGGTAGACTATCCATATCAAATGGACTAGAAGAACTAGAACTGGAACTGGAACTAGAAGAGGAAGCATCACTATCTAAGCCCTTCAAGACATTTGCATCCAATTTGGGCGAAGAAACAAATTTCCTTTTCAGATTCCCAATGCTTGCAGTCAATCCACTCAGAAGATTTTTCTGGAATGCTGCTGCTGAACTTCGATGGTCATTACTGGTCTCTTTCTTGTCCAATGTTGCTTCATCTACATCACTTCCTATAGTAACATCAATTTTGCCCCCTTCTGGCATAACAGAGAGATATGTTAGTTCTACACAACAATATATTTGTCAACAAAAAAACACCTTATGCAGAAGCTTAGAAAACTAAGTGCAGTATAACATTGAAAATTTGACAGTATTTATGGAAAATTCAGCATTTGGATCCATGAGTAATTGAAGATCAACAAATTTTACACAATATATTCTTGAGTGAACAATTCAAGATTTCAATATTAAAGGTAGTATTCCTTACCATTTAAAATTTAAGAATTAAGATGTAAAGGTTTAAATAGAGGTTTTTCAATAAACCCACCTGAAGCTGGAGTCATAATCCAAGTGACATTGATTCGTCTGATGGGAGAGTTTTCTCAAGTTTTAAGTGATTGATCATGATCTAAACTTCCATCAAATTTAGATATAAATATGGTAGGGAATCCATCAAAATTGATTTTATAAGAAATTGTTTGGTTTATACAATACAACACAAACAAGCCAGCTCTACGAGAACAGAGAAATAAAGGTAACAGACTCAACAATTGCAGGTTCTGACATCAGGTTCTCAAATCTCTAAAATGTAAAACCAGAACTTCAGTAATCAAACCATGAGCAGAACATCTAAAAGGGAAAATATGCACAACCCTCTATGAAATAATAATGAATCTTTGTTTCTCCACACTCATTTCATATGGCCATATCCATAGAAGGATGACACGAGCAAGAGCCACAACCACATTCAAATAACCACAACCAAATAGCCAAATTAGAAAGAAAAAAAAGCACGAAAAAAATCCATACCTGAAGCACCTAAACCACCTTCATCTGTCTTCAAAGACACAGAGCCACTGATTCCAACCACTTCCTTCTTCTGCTCACAAACATCCCTCTCCTTCTTACTCTCCAATGCAGCAACCCTTCTCTCCTTTTTCCCCAAAGCTCCAACCTTTCCACCTTCCACTTCACCACCACCATCAACATTGCATTTTTCCCAATTCACAACAGTCTCACAACCCAAACCAAACCCAGTATCACTAATCGCTACCTTCTTTTGCCTCAGCTTCTTCAGTTCCAACTCCGCATTGATCCTCCCCAACCTCTCAATAGCGATTTTTTCTTTGAGGGACCCAATTTCTCTCTCCTTCTTGTCGAGCTCTGCCTCCAGCCTCTCTTCCCGCGCCAATAGCACCTTCTCGATTCGGTCAAAGTCGCTAGTCAGGAACGAGTCGCGCAGCTCGGAAATCAACTCGGAGATGGTCGTTCCGTTTCTCTTCCTCAGACCCGACCCGGTTTCGGATTCCGGGTTTCGGGCCATGAGTATGTTCGAAAGATGCAAACTTTTTGGAAGAAATGGAATGAGGGTGTGACAGAGAAAAGTTTTTGGAAGAGTTAGAAGAAAATTAACGGTCTTAATTTGGAAGGCAACAAAAGGAGAGAATGAGAACAAGTTTAAGTCGAACTCTGCAATCTACTTCCCCCATAATCATGAAAAATATTCAGAAAAAGTTTAGTTTGCCAATAACGTTATTTTCCCAATAAATGTATAAAAGTGTGATGATTACTTTGGATTAAATGTAATATTTTATAATTAATTTAATGTTAAATTATAGATTTTGAGGACTAATTTAATATTAAACTATGAAGTTTATAAATCAATTTATATTTTTTCATACATTTAACAACTGAATTATATTTTTTTTAAGTGTTACTTGTTACACATTACCATTCACCCATTACTTTTATTAAATGTTTACTTCTAAATACACCTATCTTGAGTTTCTTATTTGAATGAAAAGAGGAAGTTAATAAAAATATCGAATATTAATATTTGGAATAATTGATAAAATAAGAAATTTATCAATATTTAATAATTTGTTTATTTAAAAAAGTGGATCATCTATGAAACAGCCAATTGTTGAACAATAAACAAGTATTTTTCTTTCATTCTCTCATCAGTCACTGATACAATTGTTGAACTGCAGTTTATGCATCTTCATTCTTCGATCTTTCTTCCATTTTCACCAAAAAGTAGTGATTTCAGATCCAATGAATGAGAGCATATACACAAGTGTTCCTTACTCAATGATTTTAATTAGCAAAATGAATGCCAAATGTAAGGAATCAAATACAAATCTTGTTTTCTTCTAACAGACAAACCAAATGATTCAGTCATGTCAAGCTCTTCACACTTATTCCCATTAGGCATCTTCCAATCAAAATGGAAAAGTAAATTTGCTAGCAACAGTTCAACATTGGCAATGCCAAAAGTGATTCCAGGGCACATTCTTTTTCCAGCACCAAATGGAATAAACTGAAAATCTGCACCTTTGTAATCAACTGAACAATCAAGAAACCTTTCTGGAAAAAACTTCTCAGCATCACTCCAATAGTTTGGATCCCTTCCAATAGCCCAAGTATTAACAATAACCTTGCTCTTAGCTTCTATTTCATACCCATTGATTTCACATCTCTCACTGCACTCTCTTGGTAGTAATAATGGAACAGGAGGGTGTAGTCGCAGTGTTTCTTTGATTATTGACTTTAAGTACTTCACTTCATGGAGGTTAGCTTCATCTACATGCCCCTTTTCACCAAACACCCTTCTTATCTCAGATTGTGCTTTCTCCATCACCTTTGGATTTTTGACAAGTTCTGACATGGCCCAATCTATGGTTTTAGCTGAAGTACCACTTCCAGCACTGAAGATATCCTGAAATAAATGCTAAATTGAGCATATTTGCCAACTATTTCTTGCAACACTACTGAACTAGTACAGTGTATTCCAAAATGCTAAATGGAAAATTATGTGATTTGTAACTGAAAATACTAACCAAAATGGTTGCTTTGATAACGTTGTCAGATAGAGGATGCTCAAGGTTGTTCTGTTTCTGAAGCTTTAGCAGAACATCAACAAGATCCTCTCCTTCTTTTTCATTGGTTTCCTTTGTTACCCTGTGATCTCTCACAATTTTCTCTAGGATCCTATCTACTTCTTGATGTAACTTCTCAACTCTGGACCTTAATCCAGTCAAAACTGGAAGCACTTTAATAGGATACAAGTCAGCCAGAGAAAAACCAGCAACAACTTTTAACACATCTTTCATAACAGCTATGAAAGCTTCTTGATCATTGGATTTACCTCCAAAAGCTACACTTGATGTCAATCCATAAGAGCATGAATTGATCATCTTACTGAGATTCATAGATGACCCTTCTCTCAAACCCACCTCTTTAACAAGCTTTGATGCCTCCTCATCCCTAATTGCTTTGAATGATTCAACACGCTTTGGAGTTAGTAGCTCAAAGGTGCAAATTTTTCTCATCTGCCTCCAGTAACCGCCATAAGGGGAAAAACTGATACCCTTGGAGCCATAGGATATAACATCTGCTGCAAGAAGATAAGGCCTATTTGCAAAAGCGATGTCATGTGTCTTCATCACTTCCTTGGCCATTTCAGGGGAAGACACCACTACGGTGGAAAGTGCACCAAGTTTTATGTGCATGAGAGGGCCAAATTGGTGTGAAAGTTTTGCCAGGCCGTGATGAGGCATTGCTCCAAGCTGGTGCAAGTTTCCTATAAGGGGTAGTTTTGGTGGTCCTGGTGGTAACTTGGAGTTTGAAGACTTGGTTTTTGTTCTCCAGAATATGGTAAACACTGTGAACAAGATGAGGAACAAGGGTAAGATTGGTAGTGAGAGAAGGTTTTGGAGAGCAATGTCCATGGTTGTGAAGGAAAACAAACTACCAAGTCAGTGGCTGATTAGAGAAGTTTGATGTGAGAATTTGTGGACACAGATAAGGGCAACATAACTGTTTATTTGGATTGGAATGCAGAGTGGAAAAGTAACTAACGGAAGAAGGGAATGATAAATATAATTATTTTTCGGTTAAAATATCTTTTTGTCCCAATTTTCGTCAAGTTTTTTTCAAATAGGTTTCAATTTTCGTCAATTTTGTTTAATTGAGTCTTTTTTTGTTAACACCATTTAAATCATTAACGACCATAAACAGTGACAACCACGTGTCACTTCGTGATTTATTTATTTATTTTTTATTTTTTAATTTTTTTAATTTTTTTTTAAAATGTACACGTGTCAACACAGTAGTGTGTCACGTGTCATTTCGTGGTTTTTTTTAATTTTTTTTTTAAATTTTTATAAATGTCTACGTGTCAACCGAGTAGTGTGTCACGTGTCAAAGTCAATGTTTTATAAGGGAAAAATTAGTCAATTTTAAACAAAAATTGGGACTAAATTGAACAAAAATAACAAATATAAGGACCAAATTGAATATAAAACATTGACTTTGACACATGGCACACTACTGGGTTGACACGCGTACATTTAAAAAAATTTAAAAAAAAAAATTCTAAAAAACCATGAAGACGTGGCACGCTACTGGGTTGTCACATGTACATTTAAAAAAAAAAATTTAAAAATTTTTAAAAATAAATTCAAAAAAACCACGAAGTGACACGTGATAGTCATTATTCATGGTCGTTAATGATTTAAACGGTATTAGCAAAAAAGGACTCAATTGAACAAAATTGACGAAAATTGAGACATATTTGAACACAAAACCAAAATTAGGACTTATTTGAAAAAACTTGACAAAAATTGGGACCAAAAAGGTATTTAAACCTTATTAATTAGTGGGATGGTATCCAACTGTCTTAATTTGGTATTTGTCTTTAAAAAGATATTAATTGAGTTCTAACTTTCGAAAAAGTGTATCAATTGAGTCAACAAAAACAAAATTTAACGCTATTAACTTTATTCATGATTTTTACTATTAAATTTTAATATAAATTTAAATATTTAATTTTGTAAATGATTTTAGATGTCAATAACCGTGTTAATAATTTTGTTATGTAATGATCTAATTGAGACATCTTTTTAAAAGTTGAGACTCAATTGATACATTTTTAAAAGTACTATCAACAATATTTCAACTACAGTAGGTATCATCCAACTAATTGAACCTAAATATAACTGTTTGAATTGAAGACAAAAAAAGAATAAAAAGGAAATAAAAAAATTGTAATAGATATAATTAATATAATAAAATATTTTTGTATTATATATTTAAAAGATGATTTGTAAAATAATTTGATGTACAAATATTTTTTAAAATATAAATTAGAGTTAAAAAATTGTTATTAAATCTTAATAAATAAAATTTATATTCTAAAATAATATATTAAAATAAATTATTTATAAAATATGAAATCTAAACTAATTAATTTAACATTTTATTTTAATTATTTATTATAATAAGAAAAAAAAAACAAAAACAACACTTATATACTGAATTTCTCCTTAATCAATAAAGATATGTAAGATATGCATATACAGTATTTTTTAAAATTTTTATTTTTCTTATTCTTAGAAGTCATGTTTCTTTTCACTTTTTTTTTCCTAGTAATTGAAACAAATCATTACCTCTAACTCAAATACCATCATATCTTTATAAACACAATATAACAGGTACGAGATAATAAAACAAAAAATTCATTTTTTTTATCGACAAATGTCATCCACCAGGTTAAAATACCTTTTTGTCTCAATTTTCATCAAGTTTTGTCAAATAAGTCCTAATTTTGATGTTGTATTCAAATATGTCTTAATTTTCGTCAATTTTGTTCAATTGGATCCTTTTTTTGCTAACCCTGTTTAAATCATTAACGACCATCAACAGTGACTGTCACGTGTCACCTCGTGGCTTTTTTGAGTTTTTTTTTTAATTTTTGTAAATGTCCACGTGTCAACCCAGTATCGTGCCACTTATCAAAGTCAATGTTCTATATTCAATTTGGTCCCTATATTTGTTATTTTTGTTCAATTTAGTCCTAATTTTTGCTAACATGAACGAAGTTGGTTCCTCTCCAAATTGAAACCAAATTTAATTTATATCAAAGTTATAATGATGTGAATTTGAATATATGATATAAAAATGTTTAATAAAAAATGTGAATTTTAATATAAAAATTAAATTTGGTTTTAAGTTGGAGAGAGACCAAATTGGTTCATGTTAACAAAAATTGGAACTAAATTGAACAAAAATAACAAATATAGGGACCAAATTGAATATAGAACATTGACTTTGACACGTGGCACGCTGTTGGATTGACACGTGGACATTTAAAAAAATTTTAAAAATTTAAAAAATTCAAAAAATCACAAAGTGACACGTGGCAGTCACTTTTCATGGCCGTTAATGATTTAAATGATGTTAACAAAAAATGACTCAATTGAACAAAATTGACGAAAATTAGGACGTATTTGAATACAAAACCAAAATGATGACTTATTTGATAAAATTTGACGAAAATTAGGACTAAAAATGTATTTTAACCCATCTATTGAGGAATTGAATTCATAATTTTTCTCATTTTTTTTTTTACTTTCATCATTGAACTAATTTCATATTTCCATAAAATTCATACTTACTTTACAATTTTCTTTATTAATATATTAGTATAATAATAAATGCAAATATTGGTAATTTTTTATTTAGTGTTTAAACCATATAATCATGAAATTTCTACAAAATTATGAAAATTTGTGGACATTATGAAAATTTCAGTCCAAACCTAACCTAAGGGATTAGGTGAAAAATTCATAGTTCCATATTCAAACATTCATTATTTGCGTTGACACGTGGCTGATGAATGTTTGTAGCTTTGTACTGTAGCGATTGTTTCCATTATAATCTGTTTTTTTCATCTTCATAAACTTTGATTTGGTCGTTAACCAGTACAAACACATAATTATTTTCTGATGTATTGATATGTGACTGAATCATAAAATAGTTGCAATTAGATCAAAATTAATCATATGAACATTGTCACAAGAAAAATATAAGTGACGCATTGTTTTATTATATAACTTTTATATAATTAATATTGTTCAATATAATAAATATAATTCTATTTGAGTTTTATTCAAATCATTTAGCATTATCACGTTGACAAAATAAGTTATGTTTTACTTATGTAATCACATTACTTTTAAACATTATTATTAACCAAAACAATTCCTTAAAATATAAAAAATATTACTATTAGATTCAAATAACTTTTTAAAGACCAATTCTTCTAAAACTCAAAATTGTTGACTCATCATCTATTGAACCATATCTTCATTGTCTTATATTAGAGAAAGACCTCAACAAATGAACATCTTTTTGAATTATTCCCAAACAAATACGACATAAAAGTGTTGAGTTTACGAGGTTTTGTCACTTATTGAAGAATCCCTTCTATCAACAACTTTTAGTTTAAAAAAAAATCCTTAAAAAAGTAAGCAAATATAGTAATATTTTTAGATATACAAAATTATTTGAATTTAAAACTGTAAAAAAATCACATAATTTATACGTAATTAACACATCGTTTTTCTTCACATGTCAACATTTAACAAAATTCGTAAAACTCAAATACCATTATATCCTTTACATTAAGATCTGCTATCTCTTTTAGAATTACATAAGAAAAAAATCACGATATTTAGATTGAGCAATTTGTCATCATACAAAAGTTTAAAATTGGTAATATATTTTGCATGAAAAATATATGTTAGGGTAATTCTATAAATAAGAGATTAAAATGAAACATGTTTTAAAAATTTTAAAAGAACATTTTTTTATCTAAAAACCTAAAAATATTCAATTCATATCCACAATATAATATATATATATGGCTTAAATAGTCATTTGGTCCTAGTTTTGGTCAATTTTTTTCACTTTGGTTCTACTTTTGAAATTGTTTTCAATTTGGTTTCATCTTTCGTTAAATGTTTTCAATTAAATCCTTTTTTTTAACTCCGTCTAAATGGTTAACGGAACGGTGACCAGCGTGGTTTTTTTCTGTGACGTGGAGCACTGTTCAGTGACGTGTATGTTAATTTACTGTGTTGACCATTTAATTGTAATTGCAACATTTAGGGTTTAAGGTTAATTGAATTAGGTTTAGGGTTCTGTTCGTGGAATTGGGGATTTGGTGTCGAATTGGGGATTTGTTCATCGATTTGGGGATATCCTTCAATTGCTCCTTTCAGATCAATTTCTGCCATCCAATATTGACGTTGATCTTTGAAGAATCGTTCGCGGAGGGTTGAAGGTGTTCATCGCAGATGTAGATTTTGGTTTAGGGTTTGATTTTTGCTGACTATTGTTTGGGATTAGTGTTAAGGATTACGGTTAATGATTGCGCACCGCTGCAATGTCTCCGCAATCGCAAATTGGGGGTGAGCCTGAAACCCTAGAACCACCATGACATGAATTGCAAGTTCGGTGAATCCAACTATTGCAAGAAGAGGAAGATGCCCCACGAGACATTCCTATTCAGCTGAAGATGGATGGAAGACAACCACATTTCAAAATCACACAAACCCTAACTTTCAATTATAACATCTGGTCTAT